>Ga0265294_10000537_pt1 | contig 50638 bp, 45 predicted proteins | sample MunlanPumphouse3_FD_192504 | JGI IMG/M metagenome (GOLD analysis project Ga0265294, IMG submission 192504) | Groundwater microbial communities from a municipal landfill in Southern Ontario, Canada - Pumphouse #3 | ecosystem: Environmental > Aquatic > Deep subsurface > Groundwater | place...
AGGCTTGCAAGACGGTGAATATACCGAAGAAATGGAATCATATTTTGTGCAGCGAGATACAAAAGAGCAGAATACTTCAAACAGAGCTCCTGCAGCATTCTCGGCAAGTAACCGCTATTTATTTGATACAGAACACCCCGAAAGCGCCGGTGTCCCTGATAGTACAGATCTTTTTCCGGATGCAACACCGGGAGTTAAATTTGCATCATGGGGTGATTGGCGACGAGGTTCCACCGATGTTTTTATGAAAGCCGTTCATGATACAGTTCGACAAATAAAACCGTGGGTAAAAATTTCACCCGCTGCCTTGGGCCGCTACAAAACCGCTTCTTGGAATGGATATTATTCGGTTTTTCAAGATGCAGCAAAATGGTTTAACGAAGGGTGGATAGATCTCTTAACACCTATGAGTTATCATTGGTTGAATGCCAGCGGTATGTATAATCAACTTATCTCGGACTGGAAACCAAGTCTTGGGCCAGGCATTGCCGAAGGCCGTCCATATTCTGTTGGCCCCGCATCATATTTAATTTCCAACTGGAGTACCCATAAGAGTATAGTGGAAAAATGCCGTACACTTGATTGGGTCATGGGATTCCAATTTTTCTCATACGGGAACTGGAAAGATTCCGATTATCCAAACCAGAGTGGCCATACTGTTTTTGCCAAGAAAACTAAACAGCCCAGCTATCATTTTATTAACAGTGATGTTCCCTCAACTCCTTCTTTAGAAGTGTTGGCGATAAATGACAGCTCATATACATTGACGATAACTCCCGGAGCAGGAACAAGCGAAGGACAGTGGTTTGTTATCTATCAATCGAAAGATTCCAATATTGATGTAGATAATGATGAGATCATAGATATCGTATTTTCTGATTCAATATTTACTTACAATCTGAAATATGATGGATATCAGTTAAATAATGATAAATACTATATTGCGGTGACTCAGGCTTCCCGTTACTGGGTAGAATCATCTGTTTCTGATATAAGCAGTACAAATGTTTTACCAAGTGTTCTTCCTCAGGTTGTAGCAAACTATCCGGAAGATGCTTCAACAGGTATCCCTAACAATCAAGTTGTCAGGATTGAATTCAATAAAAACATGGATGCAGCCAGTGTTGAAGCTAATTTAAGTATTTCACCTGAGCCCGAAAATAAGCAAATTTCTTGGGATAATCCTACTTGGGTAAAAGAAGATCACTTAGTGCTTAATATTTCAGCTTCTTGGGCTTTTGAAACCACCTATACCGTAAAATTGGATGGAGCTATGCTCGACCAGGCAGGTCTGAATTTAGATGGCAACCGGGATGGCACAGCAGGAGATGCTTACTCCTTTTCATTTACTGTCTCCGGTGCCGATAAAGAAGCTCCCATCATTGTAAATATTAATCCTGAGGATGCTACTTTATCTGTAGATACGGATTTGCCCGTAAGTATTGTATTTAATGAACTTATTGACAGATCAACACTAGAAGGTAGATTCTTGTTTTCATATCAGGGACTAAGCATCGAGCCCGCATATACCGCATTTAACGGAAGTGATGATCGTACCTATGTGAATGTTAAGCCAAGCTCATACTATCCTTCTTCGGAATATGTTACTCTTGACATCTTAGCTGGAATAGCCGATACGGCAGGAAATGCAATGGATGCTCAGGCAATTTCATTCAAGACCGATAGCAGTTATTACGCAAACAGAAGAGTTGTAGATAATTTTACGACTGATAAGGATTGGAGAAGACCGACATTTAGTGGCTCAACAGTAGGATTGAGCGAAACATTATCTTCAACAAGTCTTCAGTCCACAAATTATGTTCCCGGATTTGCTTCAGATACAAGAGCCTTAAAAATTGTTTTGGGTCCAACGCAGCCGGATTGGTTTGGTCGCATTCATAGCCCAAATTTGAATTCCAATTCAATGATAGATACTGCAATGAACTTGCAGGCATATATTTATGGTGATGGCAGCGGTTATAAATTCCGTTTTGCGCTTCGCGAACGAAATGGCGATAATCTTTTCGAAGTTTCTTCATGGTACACCGTAGATTGGACAGGCTGGAATCTTATAGAATGGGATATGACCGACACCTCACAATTAGGTGAATGGGATGGCATGACAAACAAGACAATAGATGGTGAATCTTACGGTTTAGAGTCTTTGCAATTTATACCCGGAGATGAAAATCCTGAAGCCATTGTAACGTGTTACGTCGACCAGATCAGAACTGTAGATCGTCGCGAGGGTTCTTATCCAAAAAATCATCCTCCTACTATTGCTGCTATTTCGGATACGGTAGTTGCACCATCCACGGGTGTTTATTATTTTGCTGAATACTCAGACCCTGATCCTAGAGATGTTTTGACCTTAAGCATTATCCCAGATACCAGTGCTATTTCGGTTAGACGATATTCATCACCGGCAGAAAAATTCAGATTAAAAGCAGATTCTGACTTTATTGGTACAAGTAATATTCTTGTGATCGTTAAGGATAATGGCGTAGGTGAACTTGCCGATACAGCAAGTTTCTCATTTACTGTAGCCATCAATCCTTCTGTTACGGAGGTCCCTGAGAGCTTTACTTTACATTCAAATTATCCTAATCCTTTCAACCCTGTAACAACCTTACATTTTGATCTTCCAAAGGCGGAAAATGTACGAATTGATATATTTAATACCCAAGGTCGTCGTGTCGCTGTTCTTGTGGATCAATTTATGGAAGCAGGAAGCTGGGAAGTAAATTTCGATGCTTCATACTTGAGTTCGGGTATTTACCTTTATAAGGTCACAGCCGGATCAGAAGTTGCCATTGATAAAATGACCCTTCTAAAATAGAAATAAAAAGTATAAAGAATATAGTGGGCTCAACAGTTGTTGAGCCCTTTTTTCTTGCGCATATATATTCTTGTTATAGGTGAATTTATATAAAAAACCCAATGGATTTTAAATCTATTTTCGCTATATTTGACAATTGTTAATTAGGTTAAGAATTACTGTATTTCAATGGGAGATATACATTGAAGCAATCAACGTTTAAAAAAGGTCTTCACACTGAGGACTACAAGTATTTTAGTCGGGAAAAAGCAATTGAAGTATTGCCTTTACCGGACGATGTTTACATTCCTTTGCAGCAGCATATTGGTGTTACTTGCACGCCACTTGTAGCAAAGGGTGATAAAGTTAAAACCGGGCAAATCATTGCGAATTCCGATGCTTTTGTTTCGGCACCAGTGCATGCTTCGGTGACCGGAGTGGTAAAGGATATTGGAAAGTATTACCATCCTTTAGGAATGCGTGCTAGCATGATACATATTCAGCGAGAAGGCGAAGATGAATGGGAATTATTAGAAAAGATTGATGATTGGAAATGGACAACTAAACAAAAATTGATCGAAGTGATCCGTAATGCCGGCATTGTCGGTTTGGGTGGCGCAACCTTTCCAACACATGTAAAATTATCACCACCAGATGATAAAACCATAGACTCGTTTATTTTGAATGGTGTAGAGTGTGAGCCATATTTAACATCCGATGACAGACTTATGATCGAAGAAGCTGACAAGATCCTTGAAGGCATGGCGATCATGATGCATATTTTGGATGTGCAAAAAGGGTATATTGGAATTGAGAACAATAAACCTGAAGCAATTGCTCAAATGAAAAAACGCGTTGTGGAGTTAGGTTATCCTTTTAAAGTTGTTCCTCTAAAAGTTAAATATCCTCAGGGTGCCGAAAAGATGTTGATCTATTCGGTGCTAAAACGCAAAGTTCCTGCTAATAAACTTCCTCTGGATGTGGGCGTTGTTGTAAATAATGTAGCGACAGCTTTGGCAGTTCAAGAAGCTATTATAGAATCTAAACCTTTGATCCAGCGAGTTATTACTGTCACCGGCGATGGTGTTAACGAGGCAAAAAACCTGATGGCTCGCATTGGAACGCCTTTTACAAATCTTTTTGATGCCTGCAATGGTGTAAAAGATGATGTTCATAAAATATTTATGGGTGGTCCCATGATGGGTATGACGCAATATCACCTGGAATCTCCTGTTGTTAAAGGCAGTTCGGGTATTGTTGCCGTGACGGGTGATCTGGTTAAAGAAGTAACAACGTATCCCTGTATACGCTGCGGGGGTTGTGTTCATGTTTGTCCTATGAATTTAATGCCTTTACGACTTTCAAAATTTTCTCAGAAAAAAGAAGTGGAAAAGCTAGAGGATTTTGGCGTTGCTAGCTGTATCGAATGTGGTTCCTGTTCTTATGTTTGCCCTTCAAGTATTCCGCTTGTACAGTGGATCAAAGTCGGAAAGATCCGGGTAAGAGAAAGCGCTGAGAAAAAGGCGAAGGAGAAAAAATGACTGAAATAAAAAAAAGCCCGGAAGAAGTAAAAGAAAAAGTTGCGACTCCGGATGTTGAAACTAAAAAGGCTGAAGCAAAGCCGGAAGAAAAAAAATCTGTCCTCAGTAGCTCAAAGAGCGGAGGCGGAAAACCCAAGCCTAAACCGGATCCTCGTCGTAGATTGTTTAAAAGCGATCGCATGACCATTGTAGCGCCTGCTCCGCACAATAAAGGTAAACACACTGTTCCAAAAATTATGTTTGTTGTTATTGCAGCGCTTATTCCCGCTGTTGTGATGTCGCTTATTTATTTTGGAATGCCGGCAATGCTAAGAATATTGGTAGCAATTTTGGCTGCTATGGTCGCGGAATATGCCTGTAATAAAATAATGAAAAGCGGTTTAACTCTTGATGATGGTTCCGCCATATTGACCGGTTTATTACTGGCTTTAACCTTGCCACCTTCTTTCCCGCTGGCAGCAACGGCCTTAGGCTCTGCTGTTGCTATTGTGTTTGGTAAACAGGTCTTTGGTGGCTTAGGAGCCAATATATTTAATCCCGCTTTATTGGGACGAGCATTTTTGCAGGCATCTTTTCCTGTTAAGATCACAACATGGACTTTACCGTTTTTCCATACATCTGATGCAGTTACAGGCGCAACGCCTTTAGGATTGTTTAAGTTTGGTGGCATGACAGAAGTCGCTACAAATCTTAAGCCACTTTTTTTTGGAAATATCGGAGGTTGTATAGGAGAAACCTCCGCTCTGGCTATTATTATCCCCGCCTTATTCCTTATTCTTGTTCGTATAGTAGATTGGAGAATTCCCCTATCATATCTTGCTACGGTGTTTGTTTTTTCAGGAATTTTATGGTTGGTCGATCCGGCTGTTTATCCTAATCCCGTGTTTATGCTTCTTTCCGGTGGATTACTTTTAGGTGCCTTCTTTATGGCCACCGATATGGTAACATCGCCGGTTACGCCCTTGGGAATTTGGATCTATGGTGTAGGAATGGGTGTGATCTTGGTGGTCATCAGAATTTGGGGAGGTCTCCCCGAAGGGGTTATGTATTCCATTCTCTTCATGAACGGATTAGTTCCTCTTTTAAATCGCTGGACGCGACCAAAATATTTTGGTGAGATCCAACATGAAAATGTGAGATAGGAGGGGATGATGAACAACACAGCAAAAATTATCGTCGTTTTAACTATCATTTCAATTATTTCCGGTGGTGTGTTAGCAGTATTAGACTCATTTACGCGCCCTAGGATCGAAGATTATGCTGAAAAAGTCAAGAATGCGGCTATTTACGATGTATTGCCCGAAAGCGTTAAAGTCGAAGTTATTAAAGTAAAAATTGACGATGAAGAACGGGAAGTTTATAAAGCGATTAAAAAAAATGAAGTTGTTGCTTATGCTTTTCAGGTCTCAGGTAGTGGATTTCAGAGTGATTTGGTTCTAATGGTGGGTGTTAGTCCCGATTTTTCTGAACTAAACTCACTTAAGATTCTCTCTCAAATGGAAACACCCGGTCTTGGCACTCGAATCGAAGAAGAATGGTTTATCGAACAGTTTAAAGGATTGAAATTAAAACCCTCTGTTACTTATATCAAGAATGCTAAACCATCCAAAGATAACGAAATACAAGCAATCACGGGAGCGACCATTTCATCTGCGGCTATTGTGGACATTTTAAATACCGAGATCAATAAAGTTCGCCTTGCCATGAATAAATAAAACATATTGCGTTTGGAGAAAAAATGAATAAAAAACCCGCAATTCAAGAATTAGTAAAAGGACTCTGGGACGAGAATCCTGTGTTGGTTCAGCTCTTGGGGCTTTGCCCTGCGCTGGCTGTGACAGTTTCTGCAGAAAATGGTTTGGCCATGGGATTGGCCGCGACCTTTGTACTGCTCTGTTCCTCTTTCCTTGTGTCACTTTTTAGAAAGGTTATTCCCTCACAAGTGCGTATTGCTGCGTATATTGTGATCATTGCGACCTTTGTAACTATCGCCGACAGATTTCTGGCCGCCTTTGTTCCTGATATTTCTAAGAGTCTCGGTCCCTTTATCCCCCTGATTATTGTGAACTGTATGATCCTTGGGCGTCAGGAGGCTTTTGCTTCCAAGAATGGCATTGGTCGCTCACTATTGGATGCTTTGGGAATGGGGCTTGGTTTTACGATGACCTTATTGCTGCTCAGTTCTATTCGTGAGATTTTGGGTTCGGGAACTTGGTTTGGTATGCAGATCATGTGGAAAGGTTTTGGCTGGAAAGTTATGGTTTTACCGCCGGGTGCCTTTCTTGCATTGGGCTGTTTGATCGCCGGGGCAAATTGGATCAATTCTAGGAGGAAAGCATGAATTTATTAGTCATTTTTATAAGTGCTGCCTTGATCAATAACTTTGTATTGAGCCAGTTTTTAGGTATTTGTCCTTTTGTTGGTGTTTCCAAGAAAGTCGATTCTGCTTTTTCTATGGGTATGGCAACGACCTTTGTCATGGTCATTGCAGCCATGGTAACTTGGCTGGTTTATAATTTGATTTTAGAACCATTTAATCTTGAAATACTTCAGTATGTAGCTTTTATTTTAATCATTGCTTCTTTGGTTCAATTGGTCGAAATGTTTATTAAAAAAGTATCCAAACCACTTTACGATGCTTTGGGTATTTTCTTGCCTTTGATCACTACTAATTGTGCAATTTTAGGACTGGCCTTGAATGCTGTTACAAAAGAATATAGTTTTTCACAGACACTTGTATATGGTATTGGTGCCGGTATTGGTTTTACGATGGCATTGGTTATTATGGCAGGAATCAGAGAAGAACTTGAATTGGTAGATATACCCAAAGCGTTTCAGGGTGCTGCTATTACAATGATCATTGCGGGGAGCTTGGCTTTAGCCTTTATGGGCTTTGCCGGATTAATATAAGGATTAAGGATGGATTTACAATTTATACTTATTGCAGCTGCTTCCATGGGGGGAATAGGTTTACTTTTTGCCGTGGGAATTGCGATTGCGAATAAAAAACTACAGGTCGAAGAAGATCCACGAGTTACCGATATTATGGAAATAATTCCGGGTGCAAACTGTGGTGGATGTGGTTATCCCGGTTGCGCTGCTTTTGCTGAAGCTGTTGTTAGGGATGAAGCACCTGTGAACGGTTGTCCTGTTGGTGGAAGCGATGTAGCTGACAAGATTGCTGCTATTATGGGAGTGGAAGTCAGTGCCTGCGAAAAGTTGATAGCTCAATGTCAGTGTCAGGGTGGACTTAAAGAGATCGCTTATCAAGGTGAATATCTGGGTGCTCAATCGTGTATTGCTGCTACCTTGGTTTCCGGTGGCAAAAAATTATGTGAATATGGTTGTCTGGGGCTCGGTGATTGTGCCGTAGTTTGTCCTTTTGGCGCTATCACTATCTCAGAAAATCGCTTGCCTGTCGTTGATCCGGAAAAGTGTGTTGGCTGTGGTAAATGTGTTGATGTTTGTCCCCGCGATTTGATGGAAATGCATCCTCTTTCACATAGAGTTAAGGTGCTTTGCAAGAATCATGATATTGGTCGTTATGCCATGAAAGTTTGTACGCATGCATGTATTGCCTGTGGTCTTTGCGTTAAGAAATGTCCTTTTGATGCCATTCATATTATTGATAATCTGGCAGTCATCGATTATACAAAATGTAAACATTGCGGATTATGTGCAACAGTATGTCCGCAACATGCCATTGAGCATGTAAAGAAAAAGAAAAAAGCTGTTGCCGAAAAGTCGCTTAAAGAGAAAGATGCAAAGCCAAAAGTACCGCCCGTAGAGAAGCCTGAGCAAAAGCCTGAAGAAGCAAAAGAATAAACTCAATTTAAAGTATTTAAATTTATGGCAAGTAAGGGAATAGTTACAGATAAAAAAGGGGGCAAGATCTATATTCGGATCGACGATGATATGGATGCCTGTAAAGGATGTTCTGCTCATGCAATTTGCGGAAAAAAAGACAGTGATGAAGCGCAGATCGTATTAAATGACCGAGATGACCTGAAGATAGATGATGAAGTCATCATCGAAGAAGAAGGTGCTTTATTGATCAAGACCTCTTTAATTGTTTATGGTCTTCCTCTACTTTTTTTTGCAGCCGGTATTTTACTGACCGGCAATACTTCACCAGCTAATTTTCCTAAAGAACTTTTGCAGTTTTTGTCGGGATGCATAGGTTTGGTGCTCGGTGGTTTTATTGGTCGCGGCATTGCCAATTTACTTTCTAAGAAAATTGATGCAAACATGAAGGTTAAGAAAGTTTAGAATATTAAAATGACTATAGAAAATTAGAAGAGAGTCGAGTGATTGGCTCTCTTATTTGTTTAGGCTTAAAATTTAGTGCAAATCCATTAGCTCAATAGAAAGTAAAATCTATTGACCCAATAGAAAGTAAAATCTATTGACCCTATAGAAAGTAAAATCTATTGACCCAATAGCCTTCCTTCTTTGTTAAATGAATAATAGCAAAAAATTATATCGTAAATATGATAATTGTTCGAAAAATGTTTTATTAAAAGACGTATAGTCGATTTTAAGTATAAAATGTGAAATAATTGTTGATTTTAAAAAGATGCTGTTATATTTTAGCGCAGTTTTTGAACACAAAATGTGAAGGACCAGCCGATGAAAAACACAAACTCCGATATTATGAAGGTGTTTGGTGTCAATGTGTTTGACAATGCGGTAATGCGCCAGCGTTTGCCAAAAAATATTTATGAAGAGTTAAAAGAAGTTATGATTGGTCGTAAAGAATTAAATGCAAATTTAGCCAAGATAGTTGCAAATGCTATGAAGGATTGGGCTATAGAAAAAGGTGCTACTCATTACACACACTGGTTTCAACCCTTAACCGGTATTACGGCGGAAAAGCATGACTCCTTTATATCACCTAATGGCGATGGTACAATTATTATGGAGTTTTCCGGTAAGGAATTAATTCAAGGTGAACCTGATGCATCCTCATTCCCTAATGGTGGATTGAGAACTACATTTGAAGCTCGTGGTTATACTGTCTGGGATGTCACATCCCCTGCATTTATAAAAGATGATGAAAATGGTAAAACATTTTATATTCCGACTGCTTTTACGTCTTATATGGGTGAAGCTCTTGATAAAAAAACACCACTTCTGCGTTCCTCTGATGCATTGTCAAAACAAGTTATTCGTGTCCTGCGCCTATTAGGTAACACTACATCTGAATATGCTTTGCCTTTTATTGGAGCAGAACAAGAATATTTTTTAGTTGATGAAAAATTATATGAGAAACGACTTGATCTGCAAATGACAGGTCGTACGCTTTTTGGTGCCCCCGCTCCTAAGGGTCATGAATTAGATGATCATTATTTTGGCTCTATCAAAGATCGTGTGTCAAAATTTATGAGCGTTCTTGATATGGAATTATGGAAATTGGGCGTTCCGGCTAAAACTCGTCATAATGAGGTGGCTCCTAATCAGTATGAACTGGCCGTTGTGTATGGCGAATGTAATATGAGCATAGACCAAAACCATTTAGTCATGGATCTTATGAGACGAGTTGCTCGACGTTATGGACTAGTGTGTCTTCTTCATGAAAAACCTTTTGCAAGAGTGAATGGCTCCGGGAAGCATAATAATTGGTCGGTGGCAACCAATGACGGAATCAAAGTATTCTCTCCAGGAAAAACAGCTGAAGAAAATAGACGTTTCTTGCTATTTGTTGCAGCAGTTATCAAGGCTGTTGATGATCATGCTGATTTATTACGATTATCAGCATCAACTCCGGGAAATGATCTTCGTTTGGGTGGAAATGAAGCGCCTCCTGCAATTATTTCTGTTTATCTTGGTAAAATGTTGACGTCAATATTCGAAAAGCTCGCAGCGGGTGAGAAGCTTAATAGTCAAAAAGAAGAAATATATAAATTTGGCATTAATGCCTTACCTGATATTACCAGAGACAATGCTGATAGAAATCGAACCTCACCTTTCACTTTTACCGCAAATAAATTTGAATTCCGCATGCCTTCATCAAAAGCTTCCTTGGCTCGTCCTAATATGGTCATCAATACTATTGTTGCCGATACCTTGGCTAAAATTGCCGATGAACTGGAAAAAAACAGTAATGTTGAGGCCGTTATTGCTGAGATTTACTCAAAGCATAAACGTATTGTTTTTAATGGCGATGGTTATTCGGAAGCCTGGCATAAAGAAGCGGCTGATCGTGGATTAGCTCGTTTCGATAAAAGTGTAGATGTATATTCTATGCTTTGTCTTCCCAAGAATGTTGAGCTTTTCGCAAGACAAAAGGTCTTGAATATAAAAGAACTTAATGCGCGCAAACTGATTCTTATGAAAGACTATGTTCTTAAAAATCGCATTGAAGCCAAAACAATGTTGTCCATGGCTGAACGTCAAATACTACCGGCAGTTCTTAAATATCAAAGCATGCTTGCAAAATCTTCTTATTATCTCGAACACTTGAGTATTGAAAATAAAGTTCAAAGAGATATTTTAAAGGATCTTGGCAAGAAATTAAACATATTCTGCACAAGTATTAGTAAGCTTAAAAGCGATATTAAAAAATTATTATCTTTGGATGAAGAAGAGGCTCCCTTTTTTACAGGAAATACTATTTTAGTAGATATGGATGAGCTCCGCAATGCCGCTGATGCCTTAGAAGTGATCTGTGGCGTTGATTATTGGCCCATGCCCACATACTCGGATCTGCTTTTTATCATATAGAGCACCAGTCATATAGTGCTTGCTTATGCAAAGAGTTATTTTAGCAAAGCACAATTCAAGAGTCGCCTAATATTTTCTAATTCTCAAGAAAAAATTATCCGGCATATTCTGCCGTGCCCTTCAGCAACCCCGACCTGGGAGGGTGATCTTGTCTAGATAGGCTTAGAAGCTAAGAAACTATTGACTCAAAGCTCATCGAGATATTTTTCCTCCGTACAGAGAAAACAGCCATCCAGAAAAACTTAGTATCATATCCCCAATTAATCCTAAGCATCTTGTTATCCCTTCCGAAAAGAAATCCTGATGATCCCGTTATCCTGTCTGAAAACAATCCTACTGATCCTGTAATCCAGTCAAAGAAGCAAAAGTAAATCCTGTTATCCTGTCGAAAGTCTCCTGTTATCCTGTCGAAAAGGTCATCCAATCAACGACCACAAGGTTATGTGAAAAACATCACATAAATCTTGCTAAAGCGATCATTTCGTTTTAAATTGGGGGCTTAAAGGAGACTGGCTATGAATTTTAAAAATCATGTAACGAGGCTTTCACAATATAAAGCAACTCTTCAAAGAATGGAAAAAGAGGGCGTAGAACAAACTCACGCAGAAACAATTTCAAAGCTCATTGCTATTCCTGCAACCCAGATCAGAAAAGATTTTTCTCTGTTTGGCATCAAAGGAAATAAACGTGCCGGATATGTGGTAGAAGAGCTTTTACAGGAATTGAAAAGTATTCTTGGCTTAGAAGGTGAGATCCCTGTTGTTCTCATCGGCTATGGGAATCTGGGTAAGGCCTTGACACGTTATTCGGGGTTTCGACAAGGTTCTTTAAGGATTGTTGCTGCTTTTGATCCTGCCGTTGGGCGCTTATCAACTCAGCCTGATTTGCCGGTTTATCCACCTGCCAGTTTAGTTCCTTTTATTCTTGAAAACAAGATCAAGCACGCAATATTAGCTGTTCCGGATAAAGTTGTTCAAGAAATGTTTGATATACTCTATACAAATGGTGTACGGGGTTTTATTGATTTTTCTTCGACTCCATTAAATGTCCCGGAAGATGCTTATGTAAATAATGTCGATCTTGAATTGGAATTGGAAACAGTGGTCTTTTATACCAGGGAGTCTGAAAAAAGTGAAAAAAAAGATACTTAAAGTTGAGATATGTATGGGATCATCCTGTTTTAGCAGGGGCAATAAATTATCACTGCCAATTATTCAAACACTTATAAAAGAAAATAAGATAAATACCAATCTTATTCAGGAATGGAATATTCTCCTATAAATGGATCCGGATCTATTGTAACAGAACCCTTTGCATCAGCTCCCATCTGAGCATCTGCGGATAAAATTCCCCTTTTGTTATTTAAATAAATTGCTAATAATTCATGATAAGCGGCAATATTCGTATTGAAAAGAGAAATTTTCTGTCACAAATCAGATAGTGTTGACTTATGCAAAGCGTTTTAATAGTTATTACAGACTTCATTTTGTGTGATAAAGAGTTCAGGAATTAAACATATTACTGATCTTTACAACTTCAACCTCACACCCGCTTTGGTGAGAAGACCTGTTATCGCATAAATAAATACCGTATACAATATAGATCGCAGTATTCCTATGAGTCCGCTGCCAAGCTGATTTCCATAGAAACTTGAAAAACCTATTAACTGGAAAACATAGATGAACATAACATGTAGCATATACGCAAGCAAGGGATTAGTAGCTATGGGTTTGAAAAAGGGATAGATAGCGGTATGTTTGCGAATATCCATCAAATAATAGCTTAGCATAAAGATCAGAATGCAGATAGAAGAGCTTAGCAATGCCCAGGAGGGCGTAGCGGCTATTTTGTCTATGCCATATAGTCCGTAGAGCAGATAGGCGCTTAGTGTCAGGATGAGAGCAAAGCCAGCCATATTTCGCATAAGTTCTTTTGTATTATTCTTTCTCAGGTCAAATAACCATTTCCCGCAGATCAAGCCACTAAAGCTCATGAGTACATGCGTACCCCAATGTGATCCTATAAAGAAAATCTCGTTTATTTTTCCAAGAAAATCTAATTGTCCGGATTTATCGGCAATGTAGAGCAAGATAGAAAAAACAGGCACCAGATAGAGAAGGATCTTTTTATCTTTCAAAAGAAGGTAGAGAAGACTGGAGATAAGATAGGCAAATCCAAGTTCACCCAAGATGCCCCACCAAGAAGTTATGATCCAGGTTTCGCTAAGCAAAGATCTTCGTCTGTATATAATCAGTAAAAATATAAGAATCGATAATCCCAGCCATTTTAGGATCTGATGAATTATTTTGTTTTTTTCTCCCTTTGTCCAGGCATTCCAGAATAATATAGCTCCTGTGTACATCAGGATATTCCACCAAGCCGCATTCATGGAAGAAACTTTGGGACCATTGAGCATGAGTAAGCCTAGAACAATAAGTCCGGCACTTCGAATAAGGATATGAGAAATATGGGATTTCCCGGGATGTTTTTTTTCGCGTTGAGCTAGAGCGAATGGAATGGATAAGCCCATAATAAACAAAAAAGCCGGAAAAACTAGATCGACAAAGGTCATACCTGCTGATCCTTGAGGTGCATGTTTCAGCCAAGCGGGAATATTTGAAACACCTGCCACATCATTGACAAAGATCATGATGAGGATGGTCAATCCGCGAAAAACATCGATAGATGCAATACGATTGGAAGATAATTGTTTAGTTTTCATGATAGAAATTTCGAAAAAAAAATTCAGAATGACAATGAATATTTGTTAGAGGCATAAATCATTGTGTAAAGAAGAATAAAGAGCTAGAAAACTATCACTTTACCCGAAAGATATCCTTCTTCAAATTCCCATAAGCATCAAAAGCAAATCTATTTGAAAAAGTGATAGATAACAGCACATTTAAAATTCCTGATGAAAAGATGGTGATCATCAACATAATTTGGTATTTAACTGCAACATTTGGATTGCTGCCACCCAAAATCTGCCCTGTCATCATGCCGGGTAGAGATATTAGTCCCATAATAGCCGTATTGGCAATAACTGGATTAAAAGCTTTTTTAAGTGCATCGCGCATAAAAGGCAGAAGACTTTCGTGTCGGTTTGCGCCATTTGCCAGATGCCAACGATAAAGATTTTGTTCATCATCTATACGATTATAAAAGGAATTCAGCGAAATGATCACATTCCTGATAGTATTACCCATAAGCATTCCGGTAATTGGAATAAGGTAACGCGCATCAAAAATATTATCAAGTTTAATAACAAAACCCAAAAAATAGGCATCAATAACAAGGATACTGATCAATGTAGAAATGAGCACAGGTGCTAAAAAAACTTTAAACTTCAGACCGGAACGCTGGATAATTGTATAAGAAGCCAAGATAGACATGATCAGAACCCAGGCAATATTAAGCCAATTATTATTAAGCCTAAAAATATATTCCAGATACAAACCCACAAGAAGTAATTGCACGGTCATGCGCAGAACAGAAATGATGGTATCTTTCACCAAACCGGTTTTATAATACCACAAGATCGACACAGGAATGAGCAGTAGTGCATAACCCAAAAATAATCTCAGGTAATTAATATCTAAGACATCGCCCATTATTTTTCCTCCCCGAGGTGCAGAACTCTATTTGAGGAATTCATCCAATAATCATCGTGAGTTACAGCAATGATCGTTGTTTCTTTTAGTCCAAGAATATAGTCGCTTACGCGTTTTTTAATTTTTTTGTCCAAAGCAGAACTGGGTTCATCCAATAAGATTAAAGCTTTTTTCTGTAGAATGCAGGAAGCGAGAATAATACGCTGTTTTTGCCCTCCCGAGATCTCTTTTAGCTTTTTTTCAAGAAGTGCTTCATCGAGGGAAAAGGCAGAAAATATCTCAGAAATTTGTTCTTTAGTAGGTTTATTTGCCTTATTTAGTGCAAAACTAAAAGGAGTGTAGAATAGTTCTTTAACACTCATCAGCTTAAGAGCGGTTTCCTGAGGAAGCCAGGCAATTTTTTTTCGAATCGCACAAATATTTTTTGGATTCATTTCAAGGTCATCTATAAAGACTTCACCTTCAAAGTCTGGAATAAAACCGCAAAGTAAATTCATGAGAGTGGATTTGCCTTTACCAGACTCACCGGTGATGGCAAGCTTTTCTCCGCGTTTTACCAAAAGAGAAAAGTCTTTAAAGACTTGTTCGTCTTCAAAACTTATACTTACTTTATTAATAATTATCATACAATATCCGAAAACTGTAAGCAGAAAGCAGAGTCTGGAAAGGCGATCTGCTTACCCTGCTTACTATTTAGGGGAGACGAACTCCATTCCTTTTATAAATGCTTTTTCATTTAGTTCGTGGAAGGTTTTATTTTTAATAATATGCGGTAAGACTTTTAGAACATATTCTTTTGAGATGGTTCCTCGTATTTTGGCATAAGCTCCCAACATGATCATATTTGCTGCCTTAGTGGAGCCCAGTATATCTGCTTCCTGAGTAGCTGAAATGCCAATAACTGTGACATCTTTGCGAGTTGGAGGCGTATCGATCAGTCCCTTATCATAGAGAATAATTCCACCGGCTTGCACTGTGCTTTCAAATTTCTGCAGAGAAGGTTTGTTCATGGCAACCAATACGCTCGGATTGTCAATCAGAGGTGACAAAATACGTTTATCAGATATTCTCACAGAACAGTTTGCTGTGCCACCGCGCATTTCAGGACCATAACTCGGTAGCCAACTTACCTGATAGTTGTGTCCCATTGCAATATTTGCTAAAGCATAACCCATGCTTAGTACACCTTGTCCACCAAATCCCGAAATTTTAATTTGATCATTAATTTCTTCTACTTTTGGTAGTTTGATATCTCGTATTTTATCCGATAGACTTTTGATATCCAGTAATTCATGGTATTGATCAAAGTGAGGATCGGGCTTGATTGTCAGACTGGGATTACGATCTTCGGAAACATCTTTTTTAACACCGGGAATAAAATATTTAGACAATATTTCGTTGATCCATTTTTTAGAATTGACTGCTGTCATTTTTAGTCCGGTTGGACAAGCTGCAAGCACTTCAACAAAAGAAAACCCCTTATTTTCGATCTGATTTTTTAGAGCTTTTCTAACAGCTTTTCGTGCGCGGGCTATATTCTTGGCATCTGTTAGCATAACACGCTCAACATAGACAGGTGCTTCAAGAGTAGCAATGATTTCGGACATATGCAGAGGATAGCCTTCGTTTTGAACATTTCGGCCACGAGGGCTTGTTGTCGTTTTTTGGCCGATCATGGTTGTTGGAGCCATTTGTCCACCCGTCATACCATAAATAGCATTATTAACAAAGAAAACCGTCATTTGCTCACCACGATTTGCTGCTTGTAAGATCTCGTTAGCACCAATAGCAGCCAGATCACCATCGCCCTGATAAGAAATGATAATAGAATCGGGGTTAGCTCTTTTATAACCTGTAGCAACAGCGGGAGCTCTGCCATGTGCAGCCTGAAGATTGCCAAGGTCAAAATAATAATAAGCAAAGACCGAGCAACCAACAGGGGAAACAAAGACAGTACGATCCTGTATATCGAAATCTGAAATAGCTTCAGCGATCAATTTATGTAAAATGCCGTGACCACAGCCGGGACAATAATGCGTATTGGCGAGTTGCGAGCCACCCTTTTGAATAAATTCATCATAGAAACTTGCGGGTTTTTGTATTACCGTTGTTTTCATAATTGCCTCTATAATTTTTCTTTAAAATTCTTAACGATCTCCTCGACCGTAGGGACCATACCGCCCATGCGATTGTAAAAGTTCACGGCTTTGCGTCCATTAACACATAATCTTACATCATCGACCATTTGTCCATCAGATAGCTCACAAACGAAAAGGGATTTAACTTTCTTGTCTGCTGCAAAAGCATTAATCTGAGGTTTTGGGAAGGGGAAAAGAGTGATGGGTCGAAGAAGTCCGACTTTATAGCCCTGAGTTCTTAATTCTTCCATTACACCATGCAGGATGCGTGATACAACGCCATAGCCAATAAGAATATGTTCTGCATCATCACAATTAATTGCTTCGTAGCGGATCTCATTTTTTTCGATCAGAGCGTATTTATCTAAGAGATGTAGATTATGTTTTTCTAATTCCTCGGGGACGAGTTGGATAGAGCAGACCAAATTATGAGTGTCTTTAGTTCCCTTAATGGCCCAGGGACGTTCAGGGATATGCTCTACTGCTTTTGGGAATTCTACAGGTTCCATCATTTGTCCTATAATACCATCAGCAAGAAGAACGGCCGGATTGCGATATTTATCAGATAATTCGAAACACAGCATGGTAAGGTCGCACATTTCCTGAGCAGAATTGGGGGCTAAAGTAATCAGTCTATAATTCCCGTGACCGCCGCCTTTGATTATTTGATTATAATCGGCTTGTTCAGGAGCAATATTGCCCAAGCCCGGTCCACCACGCATAATATCAATGATCACACAGGGAAGTTCTGCTCCGGCAATATAGGAAATTCCTTCCATTTTCAGACTCATGCCCGGGGAAGAAGAGGCCGTCATACAACGCGTTGTATAAGATGCCGCTCCGTAGATCATATTTATGGCGCCTATTTCACTTTCGGCCTGTAGAAAGGTTCCTCCCAATAGTGGGAAATAATAAGCCGCTGCTTCTGCAATTTCACTAGCAGGAGTTATTGGATACCCAAAGAAATTTTTACAACCGGCTAAAAGAGCGCCGCGGACGACTGCTTCATTGCCTTTTATAAGAACTTTTGACATATATACCTCAATTTCTTATTTATTTACAGCTTTAAGACATTCTATACAGTATGACTTGCTGGCATCTCGGTAACCCGGAACCAGTTTTACAGTGGTATTGCAATGCGGGCAATGACCATCTTCTAAGCCATCTACATTTCTTACCACAGTAATAGCCCGTGGTTCGGGACAGGTATAAAAGCAGGTTCCACATCCCGTACACGCAACACCTTTGTAATGAGCGGGGCGATAACCCATGGAATTCAATCCATCGGAAAAATCCAAAACACCGACCGGACATGCATCCACACAAAGACCGCAGCCCTTGCAATCGTCAACTTGTATTAATACACGATTAATGACTGCCATAATATCTCCTTAAGAAAGGGTGTGTTCTAACACTGTTCAATTAACCCATTTGATTAATAAATTCTTATAATAATGTATGAAATTTTAATCTTCCAAAAAAGAAAAAACCTTGATGAAATCAGAGTATAACAAGAAAATTGAAGTGTAAACAATGCCAAAGATATTGCGAATAAGCGGAATGTATTTTGCCTTGAATGATTATGAAATATTGATAATTACCGATTTTAAACGATGAATTGTAAGGATGATAGGATATGATTTAGATAGGACAAGAGGCCTTGGGAAGTAAAAAAGCAAAAAGGTAAAACTGTGTCAACAGTTTGGCTCAAACTTTTATTTTGAGATTGAGTCAAACTATTTTTATGAGATTGGCTCAAACTTTTCGACTCATTAAAAAAGGACAAAATCTCTTTTGTCCTTTAATGGTTCATTTAAATTCTTAGGACTTATTGGAATAATCGCGTTACATCATTTACAATAGCAAGTATTAGCAAGCCGAAGAGTAAAAACATGCCGATCTGTTGAACAAGCATCTTAGTTTTAATTTTCATTTCTCGACGCATAATACCTTCAATAATTGCAATAATTATGTGTCCACCATCAAGGCCGGGGATAGGTAAAATATTTAATAGCGCTAAGTTAACACTAAGAATTCCAATAAGTGAGATAAAGGGTAAGATGCCAGCCTTTGCTGATTCACCGGCCAATTGACCTATAAATATAACGCCACCGACATTTTTAAAACTTTCTTGTCCGGTCACTAATAATTTTAGTGAGACAAAAGTCATATTCAGCCAATAGCCTGTAGTTTCAAATCCTTGTTTGATAGCTCCAAAGAATCCGGGTTTTTCAATGCTGTATTCCGGGGAAACACCAATGACACCAACGATAGCCATATTCCCGTCAATGATGGTTTTTTGTAGTTGGGGTTTAATGCTAACTGTGCTTTCAATACCTTCACGCAAATAAGTCAGTTGAACTTCATTGTCGCGGGTTGCCCTGATAATTTCAGACATTTCTTCCCAGTTATTGACATTCTTGCCATCAATACTGAGAATTTTATCGCCTTGCTGTAAGCCTGCTTGACCAGCAGGTGCTTCAGCCACAACCTGATTTAGAATGGTTTCATCCGATGCTTTGGCTATGCCCTGAATTCCACTGACAATGGCAAATACCAGAATAGCCAAAAGCAGGTTCATTAAAATGCCTGCAATGGTTACAAAAACTTTTTGCCAGGTTTTCTTGGCACGGTATTCATAGGCTTGTGGTGGTACTCCTTCGTAGGATGTATCCATACTTTCATCTATCATGCCGGACATGCGAACATAGCCACCAAAGGGGATAGCGCCTATAGAATACTGAGTATCGCCCTTTTTCCATTTAAAGATATGAGGAGGAAAACCAATGGAAAAGCTTTCAACACGAATTCCGACGGCTTTAGCGGCCAAAAAATGGCCAAGCTCATGGACAAAAACCAATACACTTAAAAGGACAATGGTGGCAAGTATATATAACATCTAGTATTCTCCGTTAAAATTTTAAATTTCAAAAAAGTCTCAATCTTATTAAGGTGTCAATGCCTTGCTTAATAGCAGAGTTCCCTCAGATGATAATTTTAATACATTGAGACTGTTTTTATAGTTTTCTTGATCATCATTATTGCTAACAGCAATAATATCGCCATTATCCAATTCTAATAAATCCATTGGAATAAGATGATCAAATTCGGTCCTCCAGATCTGCTCTCCATTGGCATTGAGTTTGATTACCCAACCAATAGGGACATCAAAAATATATGCATAACTTGTTTCTGTCTCACCGCAAATAATGAGTGATCCGTCACTTCCTTCAATAAATGATAATGCGTTTGCTCGTAGGGTTCTGCCAACAGCCTTGCTCCAAAGTTTATCGCCATTGGCATTTAATTTTACAAGATAGCTTTGTTTACCATAGTTCAGGCTGTAGTCTGAATTTGTTGTATCTCGCACAGAGAGGCTTCCGACAAGCAGAATGGAATTGTCACTTAAGATATGTATGCTCTGAATATCATCACTGAGATCGCCGCCATAGCTTTTACTCCAGAGAGTATCACCCTGAGCATTAAAGCGCAAAATCCAGATATCTGTAGAGCGACCGGGAATAAATTTTTTTCCTAGGGCGATACAACCGCCATCATCCGTTAAAACACCTGTGCTCAAATTTGTGCTATAATTATTCTTGGGAAAACTTTTAGTCCAAATGGTATCTCCCCTTGTTGATATTTTGCTATATACCAAATCATCGTAAGTTCTTTGTTCGGGTATTCTTTCGCCCCACTCCCAGCCAAAAATAAAGAGATCATTATTATCGGCAGGCACAATACCATTGGTCTTGCTACCAAGATATAGCTCCCAGTTCATTTGACCATCGGGTGAAAACTCATAAGCAGAGTTTTCGCCATAATAATAATTTTCCCAATTAGCATATAAGAGAATATTACCATTATTAAGCAAATGAAGTTGTTTTATGCTAGGTTTTTCTGCAATGGCTAAGGCATTTTTATTGTTTATGTTTCCTTCTGCATCGATCTTGACGAAAAGCAAAGAATCATTTGTTTCCCATGTGTTCATAGCTTCTACGGATTTAGAGGCTAAAATGGCAAATTGATCATCTCCGCTAGGGAAGAGTCCAAAAGCTTCAAATTGCACATATAGATCTTCGTCACTTATATTGCTTATACAGGAACTGAGGAGTAGAAGCACGAATAAAGACACACTGAATTTTATAAAATATTTCATATTTCTTTCTTTGTTATGGAGTAAAAATAATTAAATAGCTTCCTTTTTACAAGGTTTTCATTATATTCCTTTTCATCAAAAAAGGCAATGCGTGAAAAAGAGCATTTTACAGATCTTATTACTTGGAATCGCTGGTATGGCGACGGCTCTTGCTGCTACTGTATCAGGTTTTATTTCTAATTATAATGATGGTGAACCCATTCATTATGCCAATGTTTTTCTTGAGAATACAAGCATAGGTGCCGTATCGAATTCCGATGGATATTATATTATTTTAGATGTGCCTGCGGGTAAATATACCTTAGTGGCATCTGTGATCGGTTATAAGCTGGAAAAACGAGAAATTGAAGTTACTGCTTCGGCACGTGTAAAAGAGCATTTTGACCTGGAAACCGAGCAGATACAACTGCAAGAAGTCATTGTTTCTGCAGAACGCGAAAAATTTAAGCAAGAAATAAAGATCGCCACAGTCACGATGGATCAGGCATCTTTAAGAACCGTTCCTGTTTTGGTTGAAGCAGATCTTTTCCGTGCTTTGCAAATGCTTCCTTCTGTAAGTACGGGCTCTGATTTTTCATCTGCTTTATATGTCCGCGGTGGTTCGCCTGACCAGAATCTTATTTTACTGGATGGCATCACAGTCTATAATCCCTATCATTTTGGTGGTATTTTTTCAACATTCAATACCGATGCTATCAAGGAAGCGGAATTTATTGCCGGTGGTTTTCCTGCCGAATATGGTGGCCGTATGAGCTCGGTTCTTGATATTAAAAATCGAGAAGGCAACTCCAATGAATTTCATGGCTCGGGAAATGTCTCGCTCTTATCGAGCAAGTTGCTTCTTGAGGGACCTATTCCCAGAGGATCTTTTATGATCTCGGGACGCAGAACTTATTTTGATGCAATATTTGAAGGCGTAAAACAATTATACAATCTTACTGTCCCCAAGGATGAAGAAATACCCATTTCTTTCCCATATTATTTTTATGATCTTCAGGGCAAGATTAATGTCGATATTAATGATCAGCACCGTACGACCTTATCCGGTTTTTATGGTAATGATGTTCTAAATTTGAATCAAAAAATTGAAGAAGGCAATCCCGGTGAAGATGGATATTATCTTAATTATCTTGGTATTGACTGGGTCTGGGGAAACAATACAACATCTTTAAAGCATCGCTGGCTAATCCGACCTGATCTCATTGCTAAATTTTTTGTTGCCCGAAGTCAGTTTAATTTTGACGTGGATTTTTTAAGCAAAAATGAGCGTTTTAGTATCAATAAAATCGATTCAGTGACATTTGATACAACGGACTATAAAGAAAGTCAAAATATCAAAATGAACGATTATATCAGTGATTGGTCTGAAGGATTAGATTTTACCTGGATAGTAAACCAAAAAAATACACTTAAATTTGGCGCTTTTCACAAAAATATTGATTTTGCTCTCGGAGCAAGTTTTGGTCAACTGACTTTATTGGATAGCACAAATCGATCGAGAGAATGGGGTTTTTATATACAAGAAAAATACCGTCCTTCTCCCTTATTTATTTTTGAGCCGGGTATAAGGATGACCCGTTATCAGAACACTCAAAAGTGGTATCCGGATCTCAGACTAAGGGCAAAATATCTTGCTACCAGTCAGTTGGCACTTACATTTGCCGGTGGAACCGTTCACCAATTTCTGCAGACAGCAAATTTTGAAAATGAAATGGTAAGATTTATAGATCTCTGGTTCCCGACCACTTCCGAGCAAGAACCCAGTAAAGCGACACATTATAATCTTGGTCTGGAATATTGGGTTAATAATATTCAGCTTACTCTTGAAGGCTATTATAAAGATTACGATCATTTGCTTACAATGGATGAAGATATTGGTGGTGCAAGTTTAATGACATTTATTGAAGCCGAGGGATTTTCATACGGCATAGAATTTCTTGCTAAAAAAACCACAGGCGATCTTACAGGCTGGGTGGGATATTCTTACATGAATACCCAAAAGCGCGAAAGTGAAGTTGCGGGTTGGTATCCTCCAAAATATGATCGTACGCACAATTTAAATGTAGTGGCAAATTATGATATTGATAAGCGTTGGTATTTTTCATCATCATTGGTCTGGAGTTCAGGAAATCCTTATTCACAAATATTAGGTAATTTTCATTATGTAAATCCCTTTAGCGATTGGGATGGGATCACACGCATGGAAATCTATGGCGAACGCAATGCTGAACGCTATCCTGCTTATTTTAGATTGGATTTAGGTATCAATAGACGAGGGAAAATTTTTGGACAAAAGGCCACGTATTATTTTCATGTTATGAATGTCACCAATCACAAGAATGTATTTTTCTATCTTTACGAAAATTATAATTCTGAATTTGATCCCGAGACTGGTACTTCGGTCATACTTAGACAACCTATTACCATGTTTCCAATTTTACCAACCTTTGGTGTGGAGTTTGAGTTCTAATGAAAAAAACGATTAACATAGTTAGTATCATTGCACTGATTTTTGGGCTTTTTTCCTGCTCAGATTATGAAGAAGTAACAATTTATCACACTCCTTTTTTGAATATCTTTGCAAATATTTCAGCGGGAGGAGCGGACAGTAATTTTGTCCATGTCTATCGCACAACCGGCTATGGTGAACCCGATAGATATGAATTAGATAGCGTACTTTATCATGAATTTTTTAATGAATCATCCGGTGATACCATTCGTTACGAGACTTTATACATCGATACGGTTTATGCTATAAACGGCGCAAAGGTGTGTTATTTATATAATGGCGACAGCATAAAATTTTACGAGGCGTATCAAGGGGTTTATCGTATGGTCGATACCAGCGTTAATATTATTGCCGGTGAAGAATATGAGTTGGTTGTTGAAACCAAAGATTTTGAAACAGCACGAAGTATAGAAAAAGTGCTTGCACCCATCAACTGGATCTATCCCTCAGAACTCAATGATACTTTATGGATATCTGTTTCAGATATCCCCGATACGATCAGATGGACAAATAATGGTGGTGCTTACGATCTGAAGTTTTACTATACTTATTATTATGAATGGGATGGTAGCCGTTACACCTATGAATTTGAGAATATTCAAACGAGAGAGTCTTTCTGGGCTTACGACAGCAGTATTTATGATGAATTGTTTAATCCCGATCCTTTTAAGAGATACATAGAAAATGACTGGGATGCGGACACATTGCAGCTTCAAGTAAGTATAGTCGCCTATTCGGATTCATATTTAGACTATAAAAGTTTACAGCAAATGCAAATGACAACCGGTTTTATACGGTATCCCACGATAAATGACTTCCGAGTCAATATCACCAATTCATTGGGAGCTTTTACATCTTTGTCCGTATCAGATAAACGCACAGTGATGTTTGTGAAATAATATAAAAGAGTCTGATATGGACATATCAAGCTCTTTTTTTATTGAACAAGATAATTCGATTGAACCAATGCAAATGACTCAAAATTTTTGAAACTTTATCCATCGGTTTTTTACTTCAATAAAATCAGTTTATGCGTCGATTGAACTTTTCGGTCAATAGTCAATTTTGCAATATATATGCCTGTTGATAGATGGCTTGCCTGCCAGAATAATTTGTGTTCACCGGCTGACCGGGATTCCTGAACAAGAGTTTTTACGCATCTTCCTTGAATATCATAGATCTTTAAACCTACATGAGAATCTTTGTCCAGATCAAATTTCAAGGTGGTGCTAGGATTAAAAGGGTTTGGATAACTTGACAGAAGTTCATGTGTTTCTGGTTTATTGATAATTGAAACACCTATTGGGTCATCAATTTTGATAGCACGTATTTCATCTAAATAAATAGTTTTTTCTTCGCTCTGTTCGGCTGAGGTAATTAATAATCCATCAAGACTAACAAGCTTGCCATCGATGGATCCATTGCCATTAAGATATGAATCCCAGAGTTCTGTAGAATCCAGTCGGACGGAATATCTATGCCATTCATTGTCGGAAATTAATTGTAAAGGTACAGACTGCTCCATTTCTCCGTCTTCATCATCTATCAATATAGAAATATAAGTACCACTTTGATCTGTTTTACAAGAAAAAAATATTTCGCGCTCGCGAGGAAATCTGATATTATTCGCTACAGTACCACCACCGGACAGGAGGCGTACTTTCCAGTCTTTAGACGTTTCAGGGTCATCAATTAAAACAATCTTTAAACTGCTATCTCCTGCAAATGCCGATCCGGATAATTCGGTGTAGGATTCGCTAGATATTCCTGATGTGGAACCGCTGTAAGTGGGATGACGATAAAAATGACCTTTGCCTTCTTCGAAGTCATCAAGCAAAAGTGAATCGTTGAAACGCAGAAAGTTATCTCTTAAAATGTTCCAAAGATCCGGTTTATCTTCGTCATAACCCAAAGCCCACATGCCTGTCCCCATAAGATCATATTCAAAAACCAGTTTTTCTTTTGCATCCATAGAAATAGCGTCACTGCACCAGGATTGATACCACTCACCATCACTTTTATAGAATGTCCAGCTATCTTCATATTTTGAGGACCACTGTCTCCCGTGAGTGCTAAACATATCCATGGTTGAAGCATAGAATATGGATTTTCCACTGGAAAGTGTATTGGCGTTTACTTTAGATCTTTGAGTTTCAGGTACTTTCCATTTGAGCCCATAGTAGGGAAGACCAAGTATCAGTTTGGATCTATTACAATTGCCATAGCCGCTGGTACTGCTCACTATACTTTGTTCTAGATTGTAAGAAGCTCCGCCAATAGGTGCGCAAGGGCCGGTTGTAGATGATCCACTCCACCAATAGTTATAGCCCATAATAAAAACATAATCACAAGCATCCACTAAACCGGGCAGATCCCAACCGCTCCAATTAACTGCCGGGCCGGCAAAGGAAATTTCTTGCTCAGGTCCAACTTGCGTTTTTATATGATCACTTAATTTTTGCATAAAGTTATTAATGGGAGCACTGCGGTCAGAAACATGCAGACCTTCAAAATCAATATTAACACCATCAAGATCATAATTCTTAATAATAGAACTGACATTTTGATAGAAATTTTGACTTGCTGTTGTATCATTGATCAAGGCGTGTATTTTATCGTTATCAAATTCCACTACACACATGATCAACTTCACTCCATTTTCATGGGCTGTGTTCATCATAGCTGTCCAGTCGTTTGGCCAGCCGGAAGGATAGCTACTTATATCTCCATTTGTAGAAACCGAAAAATCAAAAAGGGCAATATGAGATAAAAGATCATACTGAAAATAATTTGGGGCAGAATTCCTTTTCCAATAGGGCAAATAACCAAAAACTGCATGAGATAAATATGCTCCCGAAGTGTCGCGTGCTTTCAAAGGATTAATATTCACAGGAGCGTTCTTGCAGAAAAATATATTTTCTTCATGTGAATATTTTTCCCATTCTATTTGATGAATGCCCTTAAATGAAATTTCTTCTGCTGTTAATGAAAAAGCAAGTAGCAAAAACAGCAAGCAAAATACGATTCTTTTCATGGTACTCCGATTCGATTTTTGATAAATATCGCCTGACTTAAACTAAAGTCAGTATAATTCTTAAGAAAAAATTGCAGTTGACAAGAGAAAGACAGCTGAAAGAATATATAGGATTATTCTTAGAGTTTTTGTTTCCCTTTTTATCATCAAGGAGTAAAAGACTGCAAAAATTCCGCCAAGAAGAAAGACAATGCTCTGAATAGTATAAATGGGCAAAGTTTTGATAAATAATCCGCTTAGTAAAAGTGAACTCGGCCAGATAAAGAAATTTGCAATAAGTCCCAGAATGATAGAATAGAGTAGGACAAGAAAATGGACATAAGTGATTTTTCTTTTAAGGATGATATCCAAAGGAATTGTAGCGATGATATAGATCCAGGCCCAGGAACCACAGGTCCACAGAAGTAGCGGGAAAGCAATTCCACGGAAAATCCAGAGCCAATTGGGCAACTGCGCTTCTTCCTGGTCTTCAAAAATAAAGATGATAATGCTGATAGCGATAATATGCACAAGCACTCCTTGTGCAAGAATGATATGAGAGGCACAAAGTGCTAAAAGAAAGATTGAGATCGAATATCGTTCTTGACTAAAGGTAAAAATTCTATAGGCAATAAAAACCATAAAAAGTGCCAGAGCTAAAGATCCCAGCCAAGGGTTTATATAGGATTGAGCAATAAATTTAGAAAGTAATTCAGCAGGACCACCAAATTTAAATAATTCACCAAAAATAAAATCTTTAGTGTATAAAAATGCAGGTCCTTGCTCAATATAAGAAGCCATCATTTGTGGAGCGAATAATCGAAAATACAGGTAAGAAATTGCAAAAGTAATAAGAGCGAAAATAGAAAATGAATTTTTCTTCATATTAGATGTCCTTAAAAATCGATTCATTATATATTTCATTGACATGCTTTCTGTTTTGCATGTTTTTCATTTGTTGTTTCATTATTTCAATTGTGTCTTCAGCCGGGGCTGTTTTTAATTTTTCAGTCAGCATATCATATTCATCTTTAAGAAGTTGCATTTCAAGCTGTTTTAGACTATCGATAAATAATCTTTTTTGGTTTTGATCATCATACTCTTCCAATGCCAGCTGATAGCAAAAGGATAAGATTTTTTTATCTTTTATATTTTCAGGGATTTTTTCAGGAGCGGTCTCAATATTATTCTTTAAAGCTTCCTGGATCTCAGCGAACACCTTTTTTAAAAAAGGATGTTTAAAAGTAGTGACTGATAAATAGCGCAATCCTGCTTTTCTGATAAGCATACTTCCATTTACAAGTAGCTGAAGCAAAAGATATTCAGCTGCTTCACCACGATTTTTAAATTGTTTAGATTTTTCTTCTGGAAGAAGGGCAGTTTCGTTTTTGCTTTGATAAGCTTTCTGCCTGTTGAGTTGACTCAATAAATTTTGTTCATCAACTAAAAACATTTTTGCTATTTCGCGGGCAAACATTTCACGATATAGCGGATCTGCGAAATTGCGAATATCTTCTAAAAGTTGATTGATAGTATCTGATTTTTCTTTGGCGGACATCTTTGCGGGCTTAAAATGAACTCTTAAAAACTCCATAAATGCCAAGGAAGAATTGACTTGTATATGAAACACCTGAGTGCCTTCTTTGCGGAGAAAACTATCGGGGTCCTCTCCATCCGGAAGAGAAAGAACCTTGCATTCCAATTTTTGTGAAGCAAGAGTAAAACCTGTTTTAACCGCTGCTTTTTGACCGGCTATATCGCTATCATAGCATAGGATCGCTTCATCTGCAAAGCGTCTCAATAAGCGACCTTGTTCTGTAGTAAATGCAGTTCCGGATCCCGCAACAACATTGGTATATCCATGCTGGTATAATTGTAAAAAGTCCATATAGCCTTCAACAAGCATTGCGCTTTTTGCTTTGCGCATGAATTCCTTTGTTACATTAAGACCATATAATATCTTGCGTTTATTATAGATAGGCGTTTCCGGGGAATTTAGATATTTAGCATCTTTTTTGTTATCGGTCATCAAACGACCACCAAAACCTACTGCATTTCCACGGTCGTCATGTATGGGGAACATGACCCTTTCTCTAAAGCGGTCAAAGAGTCGGCCATCTTTTTCTGAACTGACAAAAAGGCCACTTTGTTGAAGCAGGTCAGCAGGGAATTTGGCAGATAATTTTTTTAGCAAGAACTCCCAGTCGCCAGGAGAATACCCCAGTTTAAAAGTTTTTATCGTTTCTTCCGAGAGTCCACGACTCAGCAGATAATCCAGAGCATTCTTGCCTGAGGGCTTATATAATTCTGCATGATAAATTTCAATTGCCTGAACATGGATATCACGAAGTTTGCCTGTATCGCTTTGTTCTTGAGGTGAGACTTCATCAAATTCTAAAGGTATATTTGCTCGTTCTGCTAACTGTTTTACAGCTTCAATAAAACTAAGTTTTTCATATTCCATGACAAAATTCAGGACATTGCCACCTACACCACATCCAAAGCAATGATAGATCTGCTTGGAAGAGCTAACAGAAAAAGAGGCTGTTTTTTCATTGTGAAAGGGACAATGAGCCCAATAATTACCACCTTTTTTTTTCATGGGCAAATATGAGCCGATAACATCTACAATATCATTAGAATCTTTAATTTGTTCGATCGTATGTTCAGGTATTCTTGCCATGGAATAATTTAAGCTTTATGAAGGCAAGATTAAAGAGTAAAGATAAAATATTGACTTTAAGTTTAATCTTTTGAGGAGGATGTAATTAAAAATTGACTGGAGAGCTAATTGGAATATTCTGAATTAAATGTTTACTAATATGAGCGACTGAATGGATCCTGCTATTTAGGAGTATTTGAAATAGTAGCAGCTCCATCTATAAATATTTGATATGACTCTTTATTGTATTCTAGAATATTGCTGGGCATATTCCAATTATCCCAAAGGCATCTTCCAGTAATTAGTATATCGTTTTTATAGACAACTGTTAAAAGAACGCCATCGCTTTCCATGACTTCACGATCATCAATCTGTGTCGGATCATCGTCATTATTACTTCTATCATCATGCATTACAAGTTTAAGCGAAGGATCTGTGAATTGTAATAGACTCCAGGGAATTCGTAGAAGTATGTCATTTCCATTAATTCTTACACCATCATTTGAGGTGGGGGTATCACCTTCACCAACAGTAGCTAAAAGGCCAATTTCTTGATATGCTTCTTCACCGGCATTGTTTTTCCAGCGAATAGGCATCCATGGAGCGCCATCAGTCGGGATAGATTGATATACTTGTTCCGGATCCGAAAAGTTATCACGTCGATGCCAAATACCATATAGATCATAGGCTTGAGTTACAAACATAGGCGAGTGAGGTCCATTAGTTACAGCTAGCGCAAATTCCGCACGATTAGCGACAGTGGTTCCATTGGGTAAAATTGATTCGCCTAAGTCGGCTCTATACGTATCAAATCCCACCCAAATAGTATCTCCATTTTGCAAGGGAGAATCGGTTTGGAGCTTAACATAGAAAAATGCATTATCCATATCAGCTTTGACAGACAAGAGATCACCTGATGATTCAACTGCTGGCCAGCGTGTAAAATCCGGAGCTTTTTCACGGTAATCTTTTAGTCCAAAATTTTGTTCAGGAGAGGTAACATTTTGCCAGAACTGTCGTCGCTCCGGGTGTGATCCAAAAGGTGCGGTTATCCATGCGTTCTTAAACCACTCATCTATCCAGGCAAAAAGCAAACCACCTGCGCATCCAACATCGTAAATATTCCTTAACATGCGGACACCGAAAAGGCCCTGTTCGGTTTCAGTCATGCCGCCATGATACATGCCACTGTGACTGTAATGGGCGTTGCCCCAGGAAGAAGGCACACCAAATTCTGCAATTACCAGAGGGATATTATCATAATGATTATTTAGATCTACCAGATATCCCAAATATGAATTTGGACCCATCTCATCCGAATAAGTTTGATAGCCGGGGTCTTCACTAATAAAATCCGGATAATATGGATAAGCGTGATAAGACATATAAAAACCGGCAGGAGCATTAATATTCACGATATTTGCCATATCGAATGTTTCCTTGTCTTCGTCAGTATCTTTTTCCGGAAGATTTTCAGTGGGGTGGTAAATTGGATCTAAGGTTGGCCAGGATGAGCAAGACATCGGTTTATCTATCTTATAGTTATCTTGCATATAAGCTACTGCATGATCAAGGCGCTCTGTCATCCAGATATCAAGCTGGCATGTATCCTGAATACTAAAATGATCACCATCAAAGGAAACAAGATCCGGATACTTATTTTCAATAATTTCTACTTCCCAAGGATGGATTTCGCGGCCAATAATATAACTCATTACCCAAGGAGAAACGTCTGTGGTAAAGTCGCCATAAGCTCGTCCAAATCGATGAGTAATACTTTTGTTTCCGTGCATGCAATCAATGACCTCTGCAATATCATCATCAAATTTTATAGATTGTCCGGAGATCAGGTCTCCTTCGTATTCTTCATCTAACCACACACCCTGAATTAAAAATAAGGGTTTTTCAGGATGAGCCAGATTATATTTTTCGAGTTCTTCGTAGAATCTTGGGAAATGCAGGGTATAGGTTCTTATATAATTTAAATCGTTTTGCGCCATTTCAGCTATCCAAGAGGCATATTGCTCGCGGGTTGCCGCTAAAGCCCCCGGCGAGGTTCCCGGTGTTGCGGCACCCAGGTTAATACCTTTTAGAAATATTGGGACATATTCCTCATCACGAAAAATCTTGATGTGTTTGCCTTCAGCTATGAAGGGCATATCTAAAACTTCAGTGGTATAAATTGTATTAAGTACAGTTTCATGTAAAGTTATATTTTTTTCCTGATAAAATTTTCCGTTTGAAAAATGAATATAAAAGTCAAATTTATTACCGGTAAAAATTTCGTCAATTATGATACCGGGATCACCGGGAATAGCTATACTTGAACTGTGGTCTAAAAGCGCAATTTTAATACTTGATATTTTATCGGAGCTTGTCATTCTAATGATATATAGACCTAAGGGGAGCTTATTTCCACTGTTATCAATAGCTATCCATGGTAATTGATGAAAGCCGGCTTCAAGATCTGTAATGAATTTTGAGGCAACTTTTTCTCCTCTTACATTAAAGATCTCAAGTTTAATATCCGAATTTTCTTTAAGCAAAATTGGAAGTATAGACGATCCTTTGGAAGGGTTGGGATAAGCGGGGTAGAGTTTTGTTTCTGTATAGACGGCGGTTTTTATTGTTGAATAGAATTCACCCCAGCGATTCGTAATAATTTCATCAAGAACAGTACTTTTGCCTGCTTCGGTAATTCTTACGATTGCGCCTGCAACACCGCCACCATATTGGTTCATTAAGCGACAATCGAATCCAACACCCTGAAGTGGTGTAAGTATCAAAAAAAGTGATAAATATAAAAATATTTTTTTAATTGATCTAAACAACCCGGTTTTCTTCTTTCTGTCCTCTCAAGACATTTAGACAGTTTTCAACGGCCATAATAGCGAGTCGATTTCTAACTGATACTGTTGCAGATCCAATATGAGGCGTCAATACGACATTATTCAATTCCGAAAGATCTTTTGCCATGATAGGTTCGTTTTCATATACATCTAAAGCAGCACCTGCAATATGTTTCGCTTTTAAGGCTTTCACTAATTCTTTTTCATTTATAACGGGTCCGCGAGCTGTATTAATTAAGCATGCTGTCGATTTCATCATCTTAAATTCGCGTTCTCCTATCAAATGATGGTTTTCCGGACGCATAGGAATATGTAAGGAGATGAAATCAGATTCTTTGATTAAAGTATCCTGGTCAACATTTTTGGCATTAAGTTCTTTATCAAGAACGGGATTGGTTTTGCCACTGTATAGCACTTTCATATTAAAACCTTTAGACATTAAGGCAAAGGCGGTGCCAATGCTGCCTGTACCAATAACTCCCAATGTTTGTCCTGCAATATCCTGGCCTTGCATAAGCATGGGCATCCAGCCGGTAAATTTTCCATCACGCATGAATTTATCAGATTCCGGAATGCGGCGGGCAATGGCGAATAATAAAGCCCAGGCGAGTTCTGCTGTACTTTGAGAAAGTATTCCCGGGGTATTACAGACAGCAATGCCTTTCTTTTTAGCATAGTCAATATCGATATTATTATAACCAACGGCCATATTGGATATTACTTCAAGTTGAGGTGCGGAATCTATCAATTTAGCATCGATTTTATCATCCAATAGGCAGATAAGTCCATGAACGCTTTTGACTTTTTCAGCTAAAGCTTCTGGTGACAGAGGATTTTCTTCGAATAAAATTTCAATATTAAATTCAGATTTTTTTAAGAGGTCCATTCCTGCTTGAGGAATAATTCTTGAGAGAAATATTTTTTTAGCCATAAGGCACCTGTTAATTTAAGAACAATCTTAAAACTTTGTATTTTCCAGAGTTGTTTTCATTTCAGTGATTATTTGATTAAACTCATTACCCATAAGATTATCCAGGAAAAGGTTAGTCCAGCGGGCGCTAATATTTTTATCTGCAAAGACTGTAAAACTTATCCTGATCTTTGTTTTTTCGCCGGGGATGATTTGCCAAAGAGTTTTAGCCATTTCTTGGCCTTGATAAGTTATGATATCTTCTATACTCATGTCAGTTTTGATGTTTACTATACATTCGCCCAGGCCAACTTTGTCACCTTCCCAGGTATAGCCCAATTCACCCGGAAAATCGGTATATACAATAGAAGTATCTTCTGAGTCCCAGATAGGCCAAAGATGATCTTCATATAGGTCTAGGATCTTTTTTTCTACAAGATCTGCCGGAGCATCTACTGTGTATTCTTTTTCGAAAGTAGCGGTTTTAGGCAAGAATGATCCAACGATAAAAAATAAGACGATACAAGCCAACAATACAGTAGCTAGAATTTTAAAAAATTTCATATCAAATCTCCTTCTGGGAAGCAAATAGCATTTAAGTGTTTAGTTTATTTTTTTCTACTTTAAAGTGATAAATTATCAAAGCAAGACCGCCGGCAACCATAAAGAAACTCAATAATTGCCCCATCGTTACCCAGCCAAACAAGAATCCAAGTTGTTCGTCCGGTTGACGGAAAAATTCACAAAAAGTACGAAATACTGCGTAGGCAATGAGCAATACTGCCAAACGAATAGAGCCGGGTGCCTCTTTTTTGTGTAAGAATAACATGATCAAGAAGAGAAGTAAGCCTTCAGTGAGAGCTTCATATAATTGAGAAGGATGACGAGCTTGAATATAGCCGAGATCAATATATTGGCGAATAAGTCGAAGCGGCGCATCAAAGCTTAAACCGGCTTCAGAGGGGAAATACATGGCCCATTTAACATCGGAAACACGTCCCCAAAGTTCACCGTTAAGAAAATTGCCCAGGCGTCCAAAGAATAAACCCAAGGGTGCAACAACCACGACTTTTCCGGCAAGATCAAAGAAATCCTTTTTAAATTTTCTAGTCCAGATAAGTCCTGCAAGAATACAGCCAAGCAAACCACCATGAAAGGACATACCCGAAAAACCGACAAGTTTACCATCGCGGAAGGGCCATAAAATTTCAATAGGGTGATCAACATAGTATCCGGGATTATAAAAAATGACATATCCCAATCTTGCACCAATCAAGAGGGCAATGATCAGCCAGGAAAACAGTGAGTCAAATTCTTCGTTTGTAAGATCGATCTTTTTGTGTTTGATCTCTCTTCGCATGAAGATGATAAAAAACACAAAGCCCAGAACATACATTAGGCCGTAATATCGTAATTGAAAATTGCCTATTTGAAATAAATAGGGTTGTATTTGATGTATTGAATGCTCAAGCATAAATATTCCTTGTTTCTACATGCAAATAATACGAAAAAAAGAGAGAAAATTAAAGGATAAAGAATAAAGAAGTTGCTCAGAGATTTATCCAAACCACAAGGTGAAAAGCCAAACTTTTTTGGTTTATTTTCTTTCAAACAAGGATTCAAGGATGCTAATTGCATCCTTAATACAGGGTTCACAAACCTTTTTTTTTAAGTTTAATTCGGCAATGTGGGTTTGCCCGTCCTCAGTGTTGGAGTCTTGATCTAAAAGTGTGCGACAGTCACTTACTCCATGGATGGCAACAAATTGTGCATGAAAATCTTGAATCAATCTTCGTGATTCCTGACTTCTTATATTTTTATCAAGACGATAACAATATAGACTAATGACCATGAAGGCACCAGTGACAGCTCCACAAGTTTTTTGAAGTCGTCCCATGCCCCCGCCAAATCCTAGCGATATTTTTTCTAAAGTTTCTAGGTCTGTATTAAGTTCCTCTGCGTAAGGAAGTAATACAGCTTGCGCGCAATTATATCCCTCATTAAAATATTTTAATGCTTGTGCCTGGTTTTTGAGCTCTTTTTCTTTTTTATGCATCTTAGTTTTTCCCTTACTATTTTATTTTTTATATGTACTTAATTTACAGGAGTTTAAGTAGAAGTCAATCTTTAAGATTTTGTATTCATTAATATTGCCCAAGATTCTTCGCCCATTATAAAAGGGGGAAGTCTAAAATGACATCCCCTGGATTCTATAAGCTGTAATTTATCAGTCAAAACTCTGTCATGCGATTATAATTATCTTATGATAAATCTCAACCGATTACTTGTCACCGATTACTTGTCACGCCGGCCAATGTTTGATCATAAACCAAATTCCAAATCCGAGTGCAGCAGCACCCCAGATAAAGAAAAAGATTTGCGTGCCAATGTCTCCTAAGATTTTAATAAATCCTTGAATTTTCCCCATTTGCCAGATTTTTTCAGGTTTTAAGGCGGCAATTAGAAAAACGGCTATTCCATAAAGAACTAAAAAGATCCCTAAATACAACATATATATCTCCTTATTAAAATGATTTATGAAAGTCCTTTAACAATACTTTTTTTAAGTATCATAAAATACAAAGCACAAATGCCAACAATCAAGGCATTTTTCCAAGCAAAAGCAGTCCAAGTAGCAGTTTGCGTAAAGACTGATTCCAAGACATCATATACCCAGTAAAAAGGTGTCCAATAAACAAGCCATTGCCATTGATCAGGAAGTAATGTGCCGCCAAGAATTGATAGCATGAGAAGCATTCCAAGCATTTTCCCAATACCGATAGCTTCATTATCATTACTAGACAATGCCCCGATCAATAATCCAAAGAGTAGTGTAATTGAAAAGGAGCTGATTACAATGATATATACCTGTAAAATATTCACATGCATAAGTCCAAGTACGAGTAATGAAACAATGGTATAAAACGAAGTAACAAATAAGGGGAGTATGCTTTTACCAATATAATATTCCGATTTTGTAAGAGGAGAAATTCGTAAAGCTTTGTCAGTCCCCATTTCCTTGTCTTGAACGACACCAAGCCCAATGATGAATGCAGAAATAAATGTCATAAAGAGAATGAACATAGCGCCTCCCATCGTTGCTACAGGAGAAATATCGCTTCGTTCTGATAATTCTTCCGGAACACCATAGATGAAAGTGTTTGTTTTAGCTCTATCCGGGAAATTTTCTTCTATATAGTATTGACGTATTACTCTGGCTCCACTAGAAAAGACTTTATTCTTTTCAATGTTTCTTTCCAGGACTGAAACATATTGATTTGTTTCAGGATCCCAGTACAATCCTTCGGCAGTACCGGTACCCCGAAGCTTTTGTTCCATGTCTTCGATAGTGGCATAGCTTTTGACTTTGGCAAATTCTTCTAAGTTATCAATCACTTCTTGTTGTACAGCATGAGGCCCTTCGGTGACAACCGCAATAGTTGCTGCTGTGCTGTCCATGCTTGGCAGGAAGAAACGAAGGACAAGTACCATAATCATAGGAACAATAATCATATATGAACCCATAAAGCTGGACATATTTGACTTTAAATCAAATTTAAACATTTGTGTTAATTGACTCATGTTAACCTTCCTTCCTTACGCGGTTCGAGAACACCCACCCGGCAAGAGTAGCTAAGACAAGATCAAGAGCCGCAAGGATTATAACAGCATTCCATATTAAGTGTGAGTTGTTGTCCGGGAACATTGCAGCATCAAGACCAAATAGGGTATAATAGCTCGGAATGAATTTTAACCACTCAGGTGAGAAAGTTGGAGCAAAGAGTGATATTGCCGGAAGTGATAATACCATCATCAACAATACAACATAGCCCATTGAGGCCATAGGGTTATCAAAGAAAGATCCTAAGAAAGTGCCGATAGCAGATCCAAAGATCACAGTTAACATCGTAATTAGAAGTGCCGGTAGATAACCGTTTAGACTGCCCATGACGGGAATGTAGAGGATGGAGAAGGTAACAGCGCTAATGGCCAATAACATAAGATTTTTACTGATAAGAAATCTGATCATACCTGTGGGTGTTACTCTAAAGGCTCTGATCGTTGCATCACTTCGCTCTTGACCAATTAAGGAAACCATAGCAAACATACCCATGATTCCAACCATCACTAAAATAATAGCAGGAAGCATACGGCGATTAAAGGGTATTTCGTCACGTAAACCTTCCTGCAATGAAGTTAATCTTACTGAACTATAGGTTTCTGGAGGATAATTACCCAAAGGGGGATGTATGATAGATAACATATCTTCCATTTCAACTTCAACATACTTCATCATCGATTCAGTTGTGTAGGGTTGAACCAGCATCTCAGTTTTGTAGAGAGTTCCCTCTTTGTCATCAGCATAGGAAATGATGACTCCCATGGCATTACGGTTTTTGGTCATACCCTCAATAATTTCTTCGCGGGTTTTAACAAATGTATCCATCTCAATTGATATATCGTCAGAAAAATCATCTACAATTTGTTGAATAAGACCTGTTTCATCTTGAATAAAGATCATTGCCTCTCGTTGAATGTCTTTAGGAAAAACAAAAAGCAAGAGTAACATGATCAAGACAGCAAAACCAAGTTCCAGAAGGACAAAAACATCCTTAATACCGAGAAGCATGTCCTTTTTGAAAAGACTAAATATGCGTTGCATAAAACCCCCCTATTCCAAGCCGCGACCGGTGAGTTTGATAAATATCTCCTCAAGGGTCGGTTCGCCGGAGTGAATGGTTTTTACATCATGTTCAGCAATGAACTTTGCTAATGCTTTTTTATCTTTTTCTTCCATACCCATGGAGGCAGATTTTAATTCTTTACCTTCAAGATATTCTATAGTAACAGTGGGTTTACCGTACTTGAGCTTGAGGTTTTTAGGCGTATCAAGTGTAGCGATTTTACCATCAACTATAAATGCAACGCGATCACAAAGTTCGTCTGCAACAAACATATTATGAGTTGTTAGAAAAATAGTTGTGCCTTCTTTTTGTTTCCTTGTAATAATGCCTTTGATACTATTAGCTGTTGTAGGGTCTAGTCCCATGGTAGGTTCATCAAGAAACCAGATATCCGGCTTATTGATCATAGAGCGAGCAAAACCAATGCGTTGCATCATACCTTTAGAAAAGGCACCGGCTTTCTTTTTAGCTTCGTCTTGTAATCCCACCCATCTTAGAACGGTCATGGGGTCTTCGGTTTCACCGTCATAGAGTGATGCATGAAACTTTAAATTGTCTAAGGCAGATAATTTTTTATAAACATTGGGGCGTTCAAATCCAACGCCAATTCGATTGAAGAATTTTTTATTTGGATGACCTTTACGTTCTTCACCGTCAATAATGATCTCGCCGGCTTGCTGTTCAAGTAATCCTGCAAGAATTCCTTGAGTTGTAGATTTTCCAGCACCGCTTGGACCAAGGAACCCAAAGATCTCACCTCGCTTGACATCGAAAGAAATGTCATCGACAGCGAATTCATCGTTCTTCTCATATGAGTGCATGAGATTTTTCACTTTGATCATTTTGTATCCTCACTTTGTTTTAATAGGGCTTAATGTCGATTTATATTTCCTGTCAGTATAATATTACAGCTAAAAGCAATAAAATGAAAGAAAAACCGAAATACCTAAAAGGCTGATTATAAGGGCTTATATTTGTGTTTCGTAAGGCCGCTTTAGCCGTAACATAAAGGCATCTTACGAAAAAATTAAATATGAATGAAAAAAGTAAGGAAATATTTTAAAAAATATTTTTATATATGACAGTAAATCAAATCAAAAAGTTCAGACTGTCGAATGGGTTTTGAAATAAAAGCTGTAAACATTTCTTGGTTATTTGTATCATAAATATTTATGGGATCATAGGCACTTTGTGCAATAATTGGGACTAAAGTATTGGATTCTCGGATTAACTTTGTCGCTTTTATTCCATCCATGATGGGCATTTTAATATCCATTAAAATTAGAGCCCAGTCCTTGTTTTCTTTACACATATCAACGGCGATTTGCCCGTTTTTGGCGTGAAATACTTCTGCGCCTGCATTGCTTAGAATTTCTTTTAGATAGAGAAAGTTAATTTCTTCATCTTCAGCGACAAGTATTTGTAATCCTTTTAGACTGTTTTTTTGTTTTGTTTCTTTGATATCGTAAAGATTTTGTTTTCCATGGCTTCCTTTTGGAAGAGATATACTGACTGTTGTACCAACATTAACCACAGATTCAATCCATATTTTACCACTCAGCATTTCTAAATAGGAGCGAGCAAGAGAAAGGCCAATTCCGTTTCCCGAAAAACGTTTTGAGTCTTCTGTTTCTACTTGTCTAAAGGGGGCAAAGATTTTATTCATGATAGCATCGGGGATCCCAATGCCGGTATCTGAAATTGAGATCAGGATGTCATTGGGCATCGATTGGGTTTTTATGCTGATGCTTCCTTTATGAGTGAATTTTAAAGCGTTGTCTAAAATATGGTCGATAGAGCGTCGAAGTTTATAGCAGTCTGTTTCAATCTGGATATTCTTTAATTTATCATCCAGATCTAAATTAAGTTTCAGTGATTTTTGACTGCTTTTTTCCATGAAAGAAGTAATGATGATATTAAGTAATTCTTGAGGGTTGCAAATATTAGTATGTAAGCTAGCTTGATTTTGTTGGATTTGTGATATTTCAATAATGTCTGTGACAATTTCCAACAGTTTTTCACTACTTCCCTTTATCATATTACTATAAAGGAGTTTTTTTCTTGCTCAATATCTGAACGGGTTAATAATTCTGTAAATCCCAAAATACCGTTCATCGGTGTTCTTAGTTCGTGAGAGATATTATTTAAAAAGGCGGTTTTAAGTCGACTGCTTTCTTCCGCCTTGTTGTGTGCCTGGGAAAGAGCCGTATTTTTTTGTTCAAGAATGTCCTCTGTATCTCTTAATTTTTTCAAATGTTTTCTTACTAAAAAGAAAAGAAAAACAGCCGTAAGGAGTACATAAAACCAGCCTTTATACATTTGAATGTTAGCTCGCTGAATTTCTTCACTTATGAGGGAATTAAGAATTTGGTCCGAAAATAATATCCACAAAACACCAAAACTTAAGTATGCTAATGTTATTTTATATTCGAATTTCATTTTAAGTTGAAAATCCTTGGATATATTTTACTAAACAATATACCAAATACAAGCTAGCATACAAATATAATCTTTATAATTGCTTATTTTTTTAGTTGTTTGTGTTTTCTCAATAAATTTAGAGTTTCTTCTACAGGCAGTGCTTTTATTTCATGTCCATCTCTACCTATCATGGTCTCAGCCGCAAAAAGTGAATTAATAACAGCTTCTTCGGTGGCTTCTATGCATGCCATAAAGAGTGAGGACATTTTTCCATTATGCAAAGTTTTGCTTGAATAGAGAGGAGAATCATAATCATTGGGAATAAAATTGCCTTCTGCAGTAGAAGCAGCGATCACATAGTCACCGCTTCCGTTAGATGCAATGCCACCGGTTTTTCCCAGTCCAAGCATGGCTCGTTTTGCCAGACGCTCAAGATTTCTTGCACAGAGCGGAGCATCGGTCATAATAACGATCATGCAAGATCCATCGGCTTCGTTGAGGATTTTTTCGCGGTAATAATAATCACCGATCTCTTCAGCGACCTGGACACCTTTGATCTCTAATTTGCCACCGAAATTAGTCTGCACAAGAATGCCAATTGTGTAGCCTCCAAGCGATTCCGGAAGGACGCGAGAAGCAGTGCCAATTCCGCCTTTATATCCAAAGCAAATGGTTCCGGTCCCGGCGCCGACATTGCCTTCTTTGACTTTTCCATCTTTGGCGTTTTTGATGGCTTTTAAGACATCTTCTTCGAGAACATGTCTGCCACGAATATCATTTAGCCACCCATCATTGGTCTCTCCAACTATGGGATTGACCGACCGGACATTTTCGTTTCCTTTTTGTTTCAAGGCATATGAGATCAAAGCATTTGAAGCAGCCGGAACACTGAGAGTATTGGTAAGAATGATGGGTGTTTCAATATTTCCGAGTTCTTTGACCTGTGAATAACCGGCTAGTTTACCAAATCCATTCCCAATATGAATAGCGGCTGGAACTTTTAGCTGATAAATATTTCCATCATGGGGTAAGATGGCTGTAACACCTGTGCGAATATTTTCGCCTTCGTTTAGAGTAACATGTCCGACTTTAACACCCTTAACATCAGTAATGGCATTATTTTTGCCGGGTTTAAAAACGCCAATCTCAATGCCGAGATCCCGAGGACGCTCTTTTGCAGCTAAAGCAAGACTAGTTAAACATAGAAACATAATGATCACCTTAAGTTTTTTCATACTTGATCCTTTGTGTGTATTGGACGAATAGATATTTTATATTTTTTTGCATGTCAATTAAGGCAATAAGACTTTATGTTGTTTGAGACTCTTTCCGGCCTTCATTCGGTGAGTTTCGGTGGACAGGCAAGCAGCCTCATAATTGCAAAGAGTATATATTGTCTGGCAATCAAGGCAGGGCTCACGATTTAGGCATGATAGCAGGCATCCCAAAATTTCAGCTCCATTTTACAACTTTGTAAATACATACTTTTCATATCAACTTGTACCAGAGCATTACTGTTAGCAGCAGCGTCTTCTACCAGTTCCAAGATCTGACGGACCTGTTCAGCAAATTCCGGACCCGTGTAGGTATCTAGCCAGGGCTGATAGGGATTATTTTGGACGGATATATTATTCAAATTGAGCCCAACTTCACTGTATATCCAAAAACAAGGCAATAGTGAAGCAAGTCCCACGGGATAAGATGATAAGGATGTAACATTTTCCAAAAAATCGCCATAATCTTTACAAGCCGGGAGTGCTTCTTTAATTGGCTCGACCTGAGATGTGTTAAAAAAAGTATCATGAAGTTCTTTTTCTAAAGTATAGCCCTCTTCTGCAAAAGAAGTTAAAATAGCTTTGGCTTCGTGGTTGGGAGCTTTTGCACGTAAATTGAATAAGGCTTTTGTGTAAGATTTGATGTAAAGAGCATCTTGCTGTAAATACACTTTAAATTTTTCAAGATCAAGCGTTCCTTCTGCCAATTCAGAGTTGAAAGGATGTCTTAACATTTCCTGAAATAATGATCTACTTCTTTTCCAAAGTTTAGCAGAAAACAACATTTTGTCATTCCTCCCAAAGTTCATGGAAATGGTGTACAGGACCATGCCCATGACCAATTTTATATTCTGCGCCTGCGATGATGGCGGATTGTATATACTTTTTAGCGGAGCGAACTGCATCTCCGAGTTCTAAACCTTGTGCAAGATAGGCCGCTATGGCCGATGAAGTTGTACAGCCTGTTCCATGTGTATTTGGTGAATTAATTCGCTTTGCTTCTAACCAGAGGACTTCACCGCTTTGTAAAACAAGGCAATCGGGACTTTCGGCATTTTCGAAATGCCCACCTTTTACAAGAACAGCTTCAGGACCTAATTCCAGTAATTTTTTAGCGACTTTTTCAAGATCTTCACGGTTTTTTATGCTTGCACAGGCTAAAACTTCCGCTTCGGGAATATTGGGTGTAATAAGACGGGCCAGAGGAATGAGCTCTTCTTTAAGGGCTTTAATGCTTTCATCCCTAAGCAGTTTATCACCGCTTTTGGCTATCATTACAGGATCCAGAACGATATTCTTGACTTTATATTCTTTGAGTTTATTTGCAATGTTTATAATAATATCCGGGGTATTTAACATGCCTATTTTAAGGGCATCCACACCAATATCACTCATCACGGCATCGATCTGTTTAGCAACAAAATCGGCTGGCACCGGATAAATTCCTGTAACAGCTGTGGTGTTTTGTGCCGTAAGTGCCGTAATTACGCTCATACCAAAACAGCCTAGCGCTGAAAAGGTTTTCAAGTCGGCCTGTATGCCTGCTCCACCACCGCTATCTGAGCCGGCTATTGTCAACACACGTTTATATTTTTTCATATTCACTCACTTTTAAAATGGTCAAAACCGCTTTTATTCAGCTCAACCGGTTTGTTTTTTAAAACATATTCCAGAGTTTTTTTATCTGTAATTTTCCCGATAGTATATAAGTCGGACTTAAATTTCTTTTTGTATTCAGCTGAAATCTCCTCATAATTATCAGGCTTGACCGTGCAAAGCAGGCAGTAATCTTCTCCGCCGGTAGCGGCAATAGTTGTAGCTTCCCAGCCGTAATCTCCACAGACTTCTTCCATCATACCCGAAATGGGGATTTTTTCAAGATCCACTATTGCACCAACCTGCGATTGTTGCATAATGCGCCTTATATCCGAGTCAATTCCATCGGACACATCTATCATACTAGTTACAGCACTTTTTTTTCCAAGAAAGCTTCCTTCTGCGAGAAATGGTCTTGGTAGATTATGAGCTTTGTACATTGCTCTTTCTGCGGCTGTTGAGAGAGGTAAATTCCTCAAGACAAGTTTTAATCCGCAAGCCGATTCTCCCAATGTAGATGTCACACAAATAAGGTCGCCGGGTTTTGCCCCTGAGCGCAGTTTTAAATGTTCATTCTTTACTTTTCCAATGATGGTAATATTGATCACCAAGTCGTTTTGTGAGCGGGTTGTATCTCCGCCAAGAATTGGCGTTTTGCTTTCTTTTGAAAGAAATGATAGGCCTTCATAAAATTCTTTTAGCCATTCTATATCTACTTTTTCAGGTATTCCCAAAGAAATATAAGCACTTTGGGGAGTTCCACCCATAGCCGCGATATCGCTAATATTTACAGCCAGGGCTTTTTGTCCCAGCTCGAATGCTGTGATCTTGTTAAATAAAAAATGTGTATTTTCAATCAAAAGGTCAGTTGTAACAATCTGACTTTCACTATCCGAAAGTGGTGTAATGGCACAATCATCACCAATACCGGTAATGTCCTTTCCCAAGTGTTCAAAAAAGGGAGAGACTATTTTTTCAATAAAAGCAAATTCTCCAATGTCACTTAATTTCATTTTTTACCTGATTTTACTTGTTTCAGCAGTTCTTGAGAAGCTGCTTTGGGGTCTTCTGCAGAGCAGATCGCCGAAACGACAGCAATTCCATCAGCTCCTGCAGCAATAATCTTTGCTATGTTATCAAGATTAATTCCACCAATGGCGATCAATGGATGTCGTGATATTTTACGAATTTCACGAATTCCTTCCAGTCCGAGTTCATGATCTATATCTGTTTTTGTCGCTGTAGAATAAATTGGACTGAGTCCTAGATAATCTACATCCATTTTTTCAGCTTCTAAAGCATCTTCTACACTTTCAACCGAAAGTCCGATAATGGCGTCAGATCCCATTAGTTTCCTGGCGATCTCGTAAGGCATATCGCTTTGACCAATATGTAAGCCTTCTGCAGCGACTGCCAGAGCAATATCTACTCTATCATTAATAATAAGCGGAACACCCAAAGGTGAACAAAAGTTTTTAACTTCTTGCGCTATCTCTAAAAACTCTCGTGTTGAACAGTCTTTTTCTCGTAACTGAACGACAGTAACACCACCTTTAACAGCGGATTTAATAATTTCAAAAAGAGACCTTCCTTTCGAAAGAGCTCTGTCAGTTACAAGGTATAAACTATAATCAATGTTTTTCATTTTACTCATAGCTAGCTTTGTCTTATTTATGGGGCGACTCACTCTTCGTAGCGCATGCAAGTTGTCCGTATATTCTTGTTAATTAACATTCCGAGTTTCCTTTCAAACGGAATCAGGCATATCCTCTTATCCTATCCACACTTCGCTCCAAAGTATCGGAGCTTACGAAAGATCAGGACTTACAGCACACAGGTCGCGCGGTACGGCAAAAAGCTATCCAGTATATCCTGTTATCTTGTCAGATATTAGCTATCTAGTATATCCTGTTATCTTGTCAGATATTAGCTATCCAGTATATCCTGTTATCTTGTCAGATATTAGCTATCCAGTATATCCTGTTATCTTGTCAGATATTAGCTATCCAGTATATCCTGTTATCCTGTCAAATATTAGCTATCTAGTATATCCTGTTATCCTGTCAAATATTAGCTATTCTGATTATCCAGCTATCCCGTCAAAAAGAATCATGTCTATTTCAAATATTTTCCAATATCATTTTCATTCATATTATAAAAAGCGTCCAGCATGTGTAGTTGCAATGTCCCGGGACCGCTTGCTTTTTCTTCTGCCATTTCGGCGGCAATACCCATTACGGCCATAGCCGAGGCAGCTGCTTCTAATGTGTCTTTGTTGACCGCTATAAAAGCCGCGGTCAATGCTGTTGCAGTGCAACCAAGACCGGTTATCTTTGGCATCATATCGCTCCCGCCTTCAAGAGTAATAATTTTTTCACCCTGGTTGAGATGATCGATCTTGCCACTGATAGATACAATGCAATTATATTTATTAGCGAGATTTTTAGCAGCATCCATTGCTGAATCGGGGCTTTGTGTACTATCCACGCCCTTTGTTTTTACAGCGGCATTTTCCAGAGCCATAATCTCGGAGGCATTTCCACGAATTACAGCAGGGTTTGCAGTTTCTAAGAGCTCAAAGCAGGTCTCACTTCGGTAAGGAGTAGCACCGGCACCGACCGGATCTAGCACAATGGGAATCCCTTTTGCCTTGGCAGCTTTAGCAGCTTTTATCATAGCTTCTACCCAGTGTGGACTGAGTGTGCCAATATTAATTACCAAAGTTGAAGCGATCTTGATCATGTCTTCGACTTCTTCAACAGCGTGGGCCATAACGGGAGAAGCTCCAATGGCTAAGAGAGCGTTGGCCGTATTGTTCATCACCACATAATTAGTGATATTATGAACAAGAGGTGCTTTCTCTCTGACATTTTTTAAGTGCTTATATACGAGGTCAGGTTTCATTTTCATTATTCCTTTACTGCTTTTATGGCAACATAATCACCACGATCATAACCTTCAACAGGCTCTTCTGCTTTTTGGTTTGAGTAAGCTGGATGTTTCGTTAAGGTTTGAGCATATTCAAAATTCGAAAATCCGGATTTTTTTAGCAGATCAACTTTTTCGGGAGTTGTAAACCAGATAGGATCCTGAACAAAGGCAATAGGGTAAACATTTGGTGGGATAGCACCCTCGAAATATTGATGTTCCCAGCTGCCAATTTCTTTAGCAAGGTTATAAAGCAAAGCGTAGGATGACTCTTTAGGAATATCTAGAACAAGGATTTTTCCACCCGGTTTTAATGCCTCAAAAGCATTGTCAAAAGCTTCTTGCAGATCATTTATATACGAAGGACAACCGTTAAATATTACAGCATCATATTTTTCATTGCCAAGTTCAATGGTTTCGGCTGTACCAATGCGGACATTCATGCCGCGCTGACTTGCTATTTTGGCCATACCTTCTGCAGGCTCAACACCGTCTTCAATAATAATTCCATAATCACGTTTTAAGATAGCTTCAAAAAGGCCGCTTCCACAGCCAATTGATAATGTTTTGCCGGGTTCTTGCAAAAAATATGCAAGCAAACGGACTTCAGATCTAAGGACATTTTCATTTTTCAGGAACCATTCATCGTAGGCGTTAGCAAATTGTGCAAAGGCGCTTTCATTTACTTTCTTGTTCATCTTTTCTAGTCTCCATTAGCTATTGTATTCAAATAAAATCCATCCAATAAATTAAGGAAAATAAAAATCTCTGCAAAGGATAAAGAAGAGCTGAGGCATAAAACGCGAGATGAGGTTTTGCTTAAAAGATACATTAAATATCTCTGATCAAAGTCTTCTAACTTGGTATTGAAATCTTTTAAGTCTTGTAAGAGTGATTTGCTGATAATTTCAGGTACCATCATATATAAGCTTAGCTAAAACAGTTCTAAGGAATCGCTACTTCCAAAGCGCTTACTGTGTAGCAAGGGTGCAAAGGGTTCTATTAGAAATTGGATGACTATATTTAGTTTTCACTGTCCGCCATAACTTTAACTTTTTAGAGTAAAGGAGAGCTAATGTTTCTATTCTAGATAATAAATTTTGATGTTGTATTGATTTCTATCATACTGCACTCATTAGTACTTAGCGGCGGTCTGGCGGCAAGTACAAGGATCAAATCATTTTTTTTAATAATTTCTTTTTCCAGCAGGGGTTTTACTGAACTTGAAATTAGGTCATCAGTTGATCCCGGAAGATCAATCAGCTCTGGATACAAACCGTATGATAGGGTAAGCTCTCTGGCAATTTTCAGATCATGACAACGGACATAGATTGGAATTCCTCCCCTGAACGAGGAGACAAGCCTCGCTGTTAAACCTGAATATGTATGAACTACAATTGCTTCTATCGGGAGTTTCTCCGAAGCCTCGATTGCGGTTTTAACAAGAAATCTTCTTACATCATCAGCTTCTTCATTCACTCCATGCTTCCATATTCCTCTTCGGCTTTCTTCAGAAGCTCTTGCTATTCTGACCATAGTTTCAACCGAATCCAGAGGGTATTTCCCATATGCTGTCTCGCCACTAAGCATCAGTGCACTGCTGCCGTCAAGAACAGCATTTGCTACATCACTGACCTCAGCTCTTGTTGGTCGAGGATTCTCAATCATGGATTGCAGCATATGTGTTGCGATTATGACCGGTTTTGCTTGCTCCATACACTGTTTTATAAGTCTTTTCTGAATTACTGGAACATCTTCGGCCGGGATCTCAATACCGAGATCTCCTCTTGCAACCATGATACCATAACATGCATTGAGAATTTCTTCAGAATTCTCGACACCCTCTCGATTCTCTATTTTTGCGATAATTTTTATATGGCTTTTATAGTCTCTCAGTATCTCATTTATCTCTTCGATGTCGTCTGCATTCCGTACAAATGAGTGAGCAATAAAATCGATATTATTTTCTGCGGCAAAGCGAATGTAGCTACGATCTTTATCGGTCAACGCCGGGAGATTAAGATGAATTCCCGGGATATTTATGCTCTTTTTGTTTTGTATAATTCCGCCATTTTCCGTGATGGCATATAGGTAGGCTTTTTCTTTACCGATAACCCTGAATGCTGTTTTTCCATCGTCAATAAGAATCATAGCATTTTCAGGAACATCGGCAACAATATCCTCATGATTGACAGGAACTATTATAATTCCTTCTTTTGTCATAGGAGTATTGCAATCTTCATTGCTGAACGCAATACGGTCACCGGTTTTGACCTCTATATCATTTGTTATTCCTGAGGTCCTAATCTCCGGACCTTTTGTATCTATAAGTATTCCGGTGAAATTCGAAACAGCCCTGATGTTTTTTATAACCCTTAATGAATCTTTAAGGGTCTGGTGAGCCGTGTTGAGCCTGAAAACATCAACACCCCGATCTATCATGTCTTTTATGAAATCAATTTCGCAGTTTTTATCCGAGATTGTCGCAACAACTTTTGTTTGTTTTCTCATAGCAGCCTTTTGATATTTTATTCGTTTTTTTTAGTATTAATTTAAGAATATTATATTTATATGCTGAGTTTCAATGGCATCTTTTATTCTAAAATCAGCGGATCAGGTTTTTCATTTTTAGTCCTCCGGTTGCTCGTCTTTATTTCTCGTGATATTTTTTTTCAGCAGATTTCCATGTAAGGTGTCCTACAAAGTATCCGGCAATAGTAAAGATAGATAAAGAAATAAGCAAGTGAACATACCAGGGAACAGATTGATTTTGTCTCAAATTAAAGAAAAAGAAGGCAATAGCCATAATGAGTCCCCAAAATAGCACACCATAAATTAAAATAAATTTGGTTTTGCCCATCTTGCGGATCTTGGCCCAATTAGCTTTATTTTCTTCAAGTTTATTTGATTTATTATCTTTAAAAGTGCTCATAGTTTCTCCTGTTGTAAAAGGACTGTTTTTTTCTGCGATTAAAATACGACATAAAAGACATTTGGCAAAGAATCAAATTGCATGAAGCCTTTGCTCAAGCTTCTATCAAAGCATTTATGGTTAAAATTACCCTAATCTTTTTCAAATATTTTGTTAATAACCCATAATAAATAAGATGTTTGCATCGAAAAGAGAAACTTTCTCTCACAAATCAGATAGTACAAGCTTATCTCAAGAGTTCTATTGATTGTTATTTTGGGCTTGAAGTCGTTTTTTAATAAGAACATAGACAGAAACAACAACAAGAAGGCCCAGCGACAGACTTAGTGTAAATATGATATCTTTGTATAGTATATCGGCGCCGATTCGTTTAATATAAATTCCAATCAAAGCCCAGATGATAACGAGTGCAAAGCAGAGCGTTTGTTTTTTGATTAGTATGATAACAGTAATGCATGTAGCGATTAGAATCATTGTAACTGTCCAGCTACTTTCTGAAATTCCCCAAGCTCCCCAGTTTTTTGCAACCAAAAGGGCAGTTGTATTCGCAATAGTGGCGACTGTTATCCATCCAAGATAGATGTTGATAGGAACAGAAACAGCGAAGGTTTTAACAAAGCCCTTTGTATTAAGTTTAGCTGTTTTTTGAAAGAGATAGATCAGTGTAGCTAGTAAAGCCAACATGGTTATTTCAGACCAGACGATTAGTTTATAATGCCAAAAAATAATCCAAACGCTGTTTAAGATGCAAGTTACAGCAAAAGCTATCTGCGTTTTTATACAAATGATGTCCTTGTTTCCTCTAATTGCTGCGATCAAGGCATAAACAACATAGATAAACAAAAGTAGATAGATCACCCCCCAGATGGAAAATGTCAATCCGGCCGGTACAAATAGATTTGGGTAAAAATCTGAGAGTTCGCCAGTGTTAAGTCCATTAATGGGCAGAATATTTGCCAGAGCATTCATAGTAATCATTCCTGAAAACAGCAGAATATTCAAGATAGCTAAAAGTAGATGTCCGCTCTTATGGTTGTTAGTTGTAGGCATAAAAGACCTCCTTCATAATTATTAAGAATAACGTTAATTATAAATTAAATCTACAGAAATTTTAGAGCTGATGCAAAGGCTTCTTTTGCTCTATGAGAGTGACTTAACTTTAGAGCATTTTTGTTTTTTTCAGGGAGTAATGCGTTTGGAAGTTTTGAGATAGGGTCATGTTTTTAATGTTTTAAATTTTGAGATATGTACTGTAACTGCTATGGCAATGAAAAAGAGTATAAGTCTTACAATAATAGAATCTGTGAAAAGAATAGCAGTTGCAGTTATGGTGAGCCAAAGCATTATTAAAATATAGATTTTATATCTTAGTGCTAAGCCCTTGCGTTCTTGATAGTCTATTAAAAGTTTAGCAAAAAAACGATTTTTATACAGCCATGCATGAAATTTTTTTGACGAGCGTGCAAAGGCCGCTGCAGATACAAGGATAAATGGGGTGGTGGGAAGGAGAGGGAGGACGACACCAATGATCCCTAAAATTAGGGACACAAATCCAGCAATGATGAGAAGGTTGCGAATTATCGGGTTGCCAGTAGTTTTAATTTTTGTTTGTTTGGGATTCATTGATCTATCACCACATTATTATCATAAAAAAGATACTTCAGGTATTTCTATGGGGCTCTTATCTAGATTTTTAAATTGCCAAATTATTTTATCCATCAAAGAACGGTACTTTAAATGTTACCTGAATTCAACAAGTAAGTGCAACTGAAAGTAATTTGTAAAAACAGGCAAGCTGTCGTAAGATGCAACCTGTTTTTGCAACAAAACTTAAGGTGCACAATTGAGAACTTACAAACAGCTTACCTG
>Ga0265294_10000538_pt1 | contig 50604 bp, 48 predicted proteins | sample MunlanPumphouse3_FD_192504 | JGI IMG/M metagenome (GOLD analysis project Ga0265294, IMG submission 192504) | Groundwater microbial communities from a municipal landfill in Southern Ontario, Canada - Pumphouse #3 | ecosystem: Environmental > Aquatic > Deep subsurface > Groundwater | place...
GAATCAGACATAAGCATGGATTTCATTCTGCTTTCCACTTCTCCTTCAGAGAGAAAGACAGGCCGATGTTCTCTGCCGTCTTCATCATAGCCCCAATACTCCAACAGGGTATTGCTGCTTAGATCAATCATGTAGAAGAGGATGTTACCTTCAAACTCTTCCTTGATCGTTACGACCTTATTCTGCCTATCAGTTACTTCCAAACTGTTCAGTTCAGGTTCGCTATCACCAGAATGATGGTTACTAAGTTCATATTGGACATAATCCCCGGTGTGAAGATTGTTGCCAAAGCGATGTGGGAAGGTGGACTGCACATAGGCCATCATATCCCGTTTTGCTTCAGCTTCGTCCAGCGCGTCGTTTTCGAAATCGGCGCCCCATAAATGTCCGTAATAGACAGTTGCGACTAACAGGATAAGAACAAAATTAACAAATCGTCTTAACATGCTAAACTCCTTGTTTTTTTTCAAGACCAAGATTGTAGTGAATTCAAGAACTGTCAAGATAAATATTCCTGTAATCGAAAAATTTCTCTTTATGCAGCAATCACAGATATATTGGTAGAACATCCAGAATGATAATACTGGTAAGAAGCCGGGCTCTTTATCAAGGTATGGACAATCACTTCATCCGGATCCTATAGAAAAGCACTGTGATCAGGTTCATGATGTCCTTGTAGTCGCCGCAGCACCGGCATTGATGGGAGATGTTTGCTTTATGAAATTGTTACTTATGCAGTTTAATGGCTTGGCTTGCTTTGTTTGTCACGCGTCACTCGTAACTTGGTTGAAATGTTCGTTGCATCAGAATGCTACGTTACTTCTTCACCCACAGCTGATTGCCATAGATCAGCCAGGTGCCGTTATCCCGATACAGATATGAGAAATAGCCGCTGCTTTCCGGTTCGTTGTAGCTAAGGTCTTCAATGGCAGAGCTATAGCGATCCCGGGTGTGGGCAACTGCATAGCGGCTGCCCTGAAACTCGATGTAGAGCACTTCGATCTCCAGGAGCTGAAAGCGCGCCATGCGATCCAGGATTTCCTGATTCAGATGCCAAACGATGTTGCCCTTATGCAGGTAGTCATTATGTACCTTGTCCAGCATGCCGTAAACGTTCCCCAAGTTAAAATCCAGAGCAAGCTCATAGTAGAGATCGCGGATTTCCCTTTGGGAGATGGCTTCCGATGATTCGGTATCGCAACTGCCCAAGAGCAGCAAAACCGGGATCAACAGGACAAGGAAGCTTAGTTTCACTTGCTCAATCGCAGATGGGCGAGGCATTCGATGTGCCAGGTATTGGGAAACATATCGAAGGCCGCGATGCTTGCCAACTCGTATTTCCCATCTGTGAGCAGGATCTTCAGATCCCGGGCCAGGCTCATCGGGGAACAGCTCAGATACAGGATTTCATGGATATTGGCAGAGCGGATTGCCCACAGCGCGCTTTCTTCCACTCCGGCTCTGGGAGGATCCAGCACGATGGCATCGGCGGGGAAATCTTGCATGGCTTTGGCCAGCAATTGCTCCGTCTTACCGGTGATGAACCTGGCGTTGGCGATGCCGTTTTGTTCGGCATTAGCGCGGGCGTCCCGCACTGCTTCCGGCACTTCTTCGATGCCGAGCAGTTCACCGATGCGATCGCTCAAGCCCAGGCCAATGGCTCCGATGCCGCAATAGGCATCGATCACCTTGCTCTGTGACTTCAGCTTGGCGCGCATGGCCGCCAGGATGTTTTCCATAGTGCCGGTATTTACCTGCCAAAAACTGCGGTAATGGATGCGGAAGGTTTGATCACTTAGCGTATCTTCCAGATAGTTTTGGCCCCAAAGCTGTTTATCATCCTCGCCCAGGATCACATTTCCCTTTGTGCGATTGATGTTTTGCACGATGCCTGTGATCTGGGGAAAGTGCTCCGTCAAACCCCGCACAATGGTGTTGGTAAAGGGCAGGCGGGCGGAGCGGGTGACCAGGATCAGCAGGATCTGGCTGGCATCCTTGTTGCAGCGCAGGCCGATGTGCCGTAGCGTTCCGGAATGCTCAATCTCGTTGTAGGGCTCCACCTTGGCCAATTTGCAGAGCTCAAAGGCCATCCTGGCAATATCATCAAAGATGGGCGGATGGATGCGGCAGGCCACATGCGGCACGATCTCATGGGAGTAACGCGCGTAGATGCCATAGTTGTCTTCCCCCACCGGCATAAACACTTTATTGCGATAGTGATATGGCTTGTCCGCAGGGACGATGGGATAAATCTCGGTCTCGGGTTGATAGTGCTTGAACAGCTCTTGCACCAGGGTGTCCTTCCAGGTCGTCTGAGTGGGATAATCCACCATCAGCCAATCGCAACCGCCACTGGCGTTTTCGCCACCAAATGCTTCACATATGGGATCCTGAACGCCTGGCCCCCGCTCGTGAAAAGTGAGCACTTTGGCAAAGGCGTGATCCTTCTTTTCCAGAGTGATTTGAACTTCCACCACGTCGCCAATGGCCGTGAACGGCACGAATATCGCCTTGTTGTCACTGAATCCCAAGCCCATGCCACCCATGGCAATCTTGGCGATCTGAAGTCCCTGTATCTGGTTCATTTACATATTCCTTAATCTTTCTATGCGATCCTCGATCGGAGGATGCGTCGTGAAGAGCGACATCTTTTGCTTGTTATTAATCTTGGCCAGAGCCAGGCTATCCTGCTTTTTTTTCCGGAGCATAATGGCGGCCAATCTTCTCTAATGCAGCAATTATGTTTCTAGCCCCGCTAGTCCCTCCCCAGTAGCCAGACCAATCTCGTCATGAAGATCTTCGGCACAGTCGGAGGAGCAGTAGAGTACGTGTTCCATAACCGCAAGTGGCTGTTCAGCATCGGCAAAGCCATCAAGGGAGTATTCTGATGCCTCCCATCAACAAACCCACCTATCCGGCAAACATGACTGAGGGTGATCTTCGTTTCGAAGCCTTGGTTGATGTCATGGTGGCAGACAAAATCTATCTTGGCTCAGGCACTTACACTGCGTCAGAGATTGCCAATGTCTATGCCACCCAAGACTCGATCCAGGATCACTTGGGTCTCAGCTTCGATCCTTTGGGTGAGCTTGCCGAGAAACCGGGCAAGGCAGACTCCAAGATCACCAAGCTCAAGACCCGGAACTATGCGATTCCCGGCAAGAGAACCAGTACGGTGGAACTCACCATCTCCGGACTTTCAGTTAAACAGAAAGACTACCTTGAGAGCAGCTTCTTCATGGGTAAGAGCATGACCATCGTGGTCACATCCACAAGCTTGGATCGGGTTGTTGTCTTCAATGGTCTGCGCTGGACAGTTGACTGGTCTGGAGAGGCTGATGGTCTCTTCTCTGTAGTCATCTCCACCGAGTTCTCCGGAATCACTGCCGGGAAGTTATACCTGTTCAAGGATATCCCCCTCGGACCCTAATCAAGAAAGATAAACCACAATAATCTAAACAAAGGACAGAACATGGATTGCCAATGTAAACCGGACGTAGCGGGGTCCCCACGGTACAACTCGTTGGACAGTGGGGTGCTCAAGAAGATAGACAATCTCCAGACTGAGATCTACGGCAACGGAAACAGTAACAACTCATTGGTGACCAGAATGGCGAGAGTGGATACGAATATGAAGCTACTTCTAACCGTCTCCACTACCCAATTCTTCATGCTGATGGGCGTTGCCATCAAGATGTTCTGGGGAAACTAAGAAAGGATTGAATTCTATGAAGCGAGAAGTAACACTCAGCTATAGCCAACTGCGGCAAATACTCTGCCTCACGATCTCGAACAAGACCTTGAAAGCCAAGCTTGAGGACTTCCTCTCCGGCAAGCTGACCAAGGTAAGTGAGGTGGAACTGCTTGAACTCATCTCTGAATCGGAAGCCGATAAAGAGCTTATCCGGATCATCTCCAACCAGGACCCGGACACTATGGACGCACTCGATGCACTGGAGCACGTATCCGCTTTTTTCGTCTATATCAGAGCCAACAAAGACAGGTTCAGAAGTTGGCTCGGGAGTTTCGGAATAGCGGTGATCACAGAAGCAAATACCCCTATGAGAGGTTCGAAATGATACTCAGAAAGCTTGGCTTCACTAACGAGGACTTCAGCACTCTGACTCTGCCGGAGCTGTATCTCCGGCTTTGTCTGGCAGACCCGAAAGGAGACGTATAATGGATGCATTGATCGGATGGATCGGAGGTAAACGCCTCCTGAGAAAGACTATCTCCCAATACGTACCCAAGGACATTCTTGGCTACATTGAGCCCTTCGGTGGTGCTGCCTGGATGCTGCTCTTCAAAGATAAATGGGGCGATCTGGAAGTCTATAACGATCTCGACTATCGCCTAGTTAATCTCTTCCTGCAGGTGAAGTATCATCCTGATGAACTGATCAAAGAGTTAGACTGGTTAGTTGCCAGCCGTAAGCTCTTTGGTGATATCCTCAAGCAGGAAGGCTTAACCGAGATACAGAGAGCTGCCAGGTTCATGTTCCTGATCACCAGATCATTCGGAAGCAAAGGTGACAGCTTCGGCACCTCTCAGAAGCGTGGCACTTCCAGTATGTATAACCGTCTGGAGCGCATCAAGGAACTGCACAAACGTCTGGATATGGTAATCATCGAGAACCTCTCTTATGAGAAGGTGATTGAGAAGATACCAAGAGCAACTTCTTCTATTGTGATCCACCCTACATGCTGGGTTATACCTATGAGAACTCCAAGCAGTTCAGTCATGAAGCCCTGAGAGACATCCTCAAGAGTATCAAAGGCAGGTTCATTCTATCATACGATGATAACCCGGAAGTACTGAAGCTATACAAAGGCTATGACATCAAGCATGTCACCAGAACCAAGGGCATCAACCGCAAGGAAGGCAAGAGCGATTTCAAGGAAGTGATCATCGCCAACTTCGATCTCGTAGATATCGATCAGGATACAGAAACACCCAAAACGAAAGCCAGAGCCAAAGAACTCAGGGGGATATCGTGAACAGCATCATCTCGTGGGTGGGTGGCAAGCGCCTCCTAAGAAAGAAGATACTGCCGCTCATCCCCAAGCACGACATCTACTGTGAAGTTTTTGGCGGTGCTTCCTGGATTCTATTCGGCAAAAGCCCCAACAAAGAAGACTGGCAGACCGGACCCAAGAGCAGATACACCGAAGTCTATAATGACATCAATGGTGATCTGGTGAACTTCTGGAAGTACATCAAGCAGCACCCTGAAGCTTTTGTTACGGAGTTGAATCAATACTTGGTATCAAGGGAGATGTTCGACACCTTCGCTCAACATGAGCCCAAAACCGAGCTGGAACGAGCTATCCGCTTCTACTTCAAGCTTGCCTGCAGCTACGGCTCCCGGTCAAAGAACTTCTGCATCATGCAGGGCTACAAGTATATGCCGCTGCGAAACCTTGAGAAGGTGAAAGCAGCCTCAGAACGGCTCAAGCAGGTGATCATCGAGAAGCAGGACTTTGAGAAGATCATTGCCCGCTTCGATACGCCAAATACCTTCTTCTACCTCGACCCACCCTACTACACAAAGGAGCATCTATACGACAGAGAAGACGCTAACGCATTTACCAAGCATGATGAGCTTGCTGCCATCCTGAAGCAGATCAAGGGGAAGTTCTTGTTATCCTACAATAACGACCCTTACATTCGCACACTCTACAAGGGCTTCACCCTTGATGAAGTTGAAGCGCAGTACACCGTCTCCGGTGCATTCCAGACTGAGACTGAGTTATTGATTAGGAATTATAAGGGAGAAACCTGATTTTGTGTTTGATGAATTGTCATCTACTTTCTTGGGTGGTTGACACGACCGTATGAACTCGATAGCATTGCTATATTTCTCTGCATACAATGGCTCATGCTTCAATTTGGAAAACAATTCTAATACAGCCTTTGTGTTGATGTTATGAGTGTCAAAATTGCCATCATGCTTAAACCAATAATACGCATATTTGCAAATTTTGGGGTACGGATCTTTGATTGGAACTTTGTATTCAACGAATCTCTTTTTCATCATTTTCAGAGCTTTGGGTTTCTTAGGGTCATCTTTTGCAACCATGTATTCGTATGAGCACTGGGCACTGGGTGTTAAAATTATGCCTATCCAATTAGTGGATTCATACCAATTTGATACTTCATCTATGGCATCTCCCATAACCATGCTATGCGTTTTGCTAAAAGTGAATTTGCCATAACTTATTGCACCTCTGAAGAATATCTTGTACTCCTTCATGTATTCCCAAAAGAAAACACCAATAATATGTGGTAGCGTAGAAAGTAAGTATCTTGAGTCTGACTCATCATTAGTCACTTTGTACGATAAGCATACAATAATTGTGTCAGATAGGCATAGAACATCTATGGTGAGGTTTTTCTTCGTGTCTGAATCATACTCATTTTTCTTAGTTTCGAGCTTATGCTTTAATCCTGACCAAATATCCCAAAATGAGATATCATTCCTCTTAGTAACGAATTCACGAAATCCCAAGATATCCAGCATCATAACATATCCAGTTTTTTCAATTGGCATATCTTCGAGAGTGGGTGCTTTGATTTGTGGTTTTGATTGTAACTTCTGCTGTATTGGTTCATTCTTTAACTCTGCGATTTTATTATCACGCTTATTCAGCAGGACAACTGGCAAATCTTTGGTAATCATATTACCTCCTCTGATCATATATATGCATTTCATTTACAGCGCTGTTTGCGTCAATAGGAAAATATGCCTGACCTAACTTTCAAACTGATCCTCGTCACTGACGATGCCAATGTAAAGCTTGCCGAAGTCAAGCAGGAAGCGGAGTCTACCCAGTCTGTGGTGGAGAAACCTGCTGCGGTTAAGATATCGGCAGAACAAGCTCTGGCTACCATTCGTGATGTCAAGATCGCTGTTGATGGAGTGATCGCTGCCGTGGGCGGCTTGGTGCGATCCATGAATAGCTTGCTTGATGCATCGCTGGTGCAAAGACAGGCTATGACACTGGCTTCAGTTGCCTTTGGCGAAGCTGCCGAGGAGATGGGCAACTTCGCTTCCTCGATGCAGCAAGTCACCAATTTCGAGGACGATCAGCTCTTGTCTCTGATGGCAAAGCTGTCCCAGACCTTCAAACTCAACAAGGATGAGATTCAACAACTGGTTCCGTTGCTGCTGGACTTCACAGAGGCCAATAAAGCCACCGGGATGAGCATCGAGAGTGCCTTTGACCTGATGGGAAGGGCACTGAACGGTCATACCGAGATGTTGGGTCGCTATGGCATCGAGCTTGATGCTACTCGGCTCAAGACAGAGGGAGTATCCTATCTGGTCGAAAAGCTTGGGGCCGATTATGGTGGCACAGCTATGGCTCTGGCAGATCTGCGTCTGCAGAATGCCAATGCCTGGGGAGATATCCAAGAGACCGTGGGCGATATGCTTACAGTTTTGATCAATCCTCTCCTGCAGGGTTTGCGTTGGCTGATGGATGCCTATCAGAGCTTATCTCCGGTCATGAAGGGCTTCGTAACCGGTATTGTCATTGCAGTTCCGGTGATCGCTACCATTACCACTGCCATCACTGCCTTGACTGCTGCCTATCATGCTCTGCAGCTTGCTATTAACCCGGTAGCAGGTATCATCGGCATCACAGTAGGTGCTCTGTCTGCATTGGGACTGGGTCTGGCAGCCGCTTCAATCAAGACCGATGTCATGGTCGAGTCACAGAAGTCAATGACAGACGAGATCAAGGAGTGCAGCCGCCAAGTCTCAATTGAAGCGGAGAAGTTCAACTTCCTTGCCTCCAGACTGCTGGAACTGAGATCTGCCACCAACCTTGCTACCTCCGACAAGACCGAGATGAAGAACATCATCCGGACAATGAACGAGCAGTATGGTGAGTACATCGGCAATATCGATTTAGCAACATCCTCATATAATGAGCTTGCCGCTGCTCTGCGTAGTGCTTCCGAAGCACTGATCCAGAAGCAGATAGCGGAAGTTTATGGAGAGCGGTATCAGGCACAGCTTCGAAGAGTAGCAGAGCTGCAAGTCCAATACAATGATCTGATGAAGGTCTCCAGAGAGAACCAGTCTCAGTTTATCCAGGACCGTGAGATGCTGCAAGGTGGTCCCGGTGACTACTGGAAGCTGAGTCCGGAAGGCATACTAAATGTGCAGATCACTCAAGTCAGAGACAACCTTAACAATGCCAAAGGTGATCTCAATGACTTCGCAGCCGCTTATCGCCAGGCTTTGATGGAACTACCAGACATGAGCTTAGGTGGTGGAGATAGTTCGGGTTCAACTAACACATCCCAATCCGATGCCCGACGCAGCGAGGAAGAGAGACGCTTGGAACAATTGCGGCAGTTGCAGCATAAGTATGATGTCCTGGCAATTGACGATGCTATCCTCAGAAAGCAGAAGGAACTTGAAGTTCAGCGAGATGCAGAGCTTGTGAAGGCTCAGGCTCTTGGTGCCTCGGAAGAGCTACTGCAATCAATCCGAGATCACTATGCCGATGAGTCAGTGAGAGTTGAAACGGAGGCTGCAGAAGCCAGAACCAGGCAGATCGAAGCAGAAACCGAGGAGAGACGCAAGGCTCTGGAAGAGGAGCGCAGGCAGCGGCAGGAATTGAGTGACATGCGCTTCAATTTCGAACAGCGTAGTCTTGAGTTAGCCGGACAGACTTGGGATGCTCAACTCAGAGCCATTGATGAATACTATGCCAAACGCAGAGAGAAGCTTCTTGCTTCAGGGCTAACCGAAGAGCAGATCACTGCCCAGTCTGAGAAAGCCAAAGCTCAGATTAGAGACCAGTATGAGATGCGTAACCTGCAAGGAGCCCAGCAGATCATGCGAGACCTTGCCAAGACCAGTGAGATCTTCGGCAAGAAAGGATTTGCCATGTGGAAGACACTGGCAATCGGACAGGCGATGATCGACACTTATGCTTCTGCTACCGCAGCCTATAAGGCTATGGCGGGTATTCCGATTGTGGGTCCCGGACTGGCTATCACAGCAGCAGCGGCAGCCATCGGAGCCGGGCTTGCCAATGTAGCTGCAATTCAAGCAACAGAGCCGCCCAAGGCAGAGACTGGTGGTCTATTAGTCGGCAAGTCGCATAATGAGGGAGGCATCCTGATTGAAGCCGAAGGTGACGAGTATATTACCGCAAAAGACAGAGTGAGAGCCTTGGGCAGGAACCTCTTTGATTTCCTCAACTTCGCTCCCATTGATAAGGTGAAGCTTGCCTTTGCCGGGCTTCCTATCCCATCAGTGCCCATTCCTCATTCCGTTGGCTCATATTATACCGCTGGTGGCTCTGTTTCTGGAAGAGGTAGTATGGATAGCATCATGGATACCATCGTCTCTGTGGTGCGGGTAGAATTTAACAGCCTGCGCCAGAGCATCTCTGATAACAAGCCCAATATTGAGATCAATGTCGATCCACTAAGTAATGACCCGGTCAAAGTCTCCGAGATCGCAGATACGGGCAAGATGATCAGAAGTGAGGTGTAGAATGTCTAATCTCTTCAAAGTTGATTTTGTACAGGGCAAGACCACTGCTGCCGACTATAACCAAGTGAAGCACAGCTTGGTAGATACGGTAAGCAATCGAGCTTTACTCAGCCTCTCGGTCTCTGCTGATAAGCTGCAGTCTGTATCTAACTACAGCAGAGAACCCAAACGGCTCGTATTTGAATGCTTCCCCACTACCTGGATACAGGATAACATCCTCTCCGGAAACAATGAACATGAGCGTTACATCTCGCACTTCGAGGTTAAGGTATATCGGGATACAGTTCTGTTCTTTACGGGCATCATCGATACATCCCAGTTGACATTTGATGTCAGCACGGGTATTCTCAAGTTCACTTGCTACGATAAGATCAAGCTGCTTTCGGTATTCTCCGATCTCACTCACTACTATAGCCTTACCGCAGGCTACCTGCCGATCTGGATACTCGGATACTTCCTGCAGGACATCCAGCAGACCATCCCGGTCAACATACCCTATTCAAACCAGTTCGTCACTCCTACCTTCAACATCACCAGTGGCAATATGCTAACCCTTGCCCAGGTCGATTATGACGACCTGATCGAATTCCCCAATCCCACCGGAGGCTGGACATACAGTTATCATGGTAATGGCTGGCCGGGTCCCAGATATGGTTACCGGGTAGATACTGCATCCAATACAGTTACCTTCATCTTTGCCCACAAAGTGATCATCCAGGCTGTGTACCCCAGTCCTGCCACCACTCGGTATCAAGCTCGCTTCCGGGGCAGGATTTACCGTTTCTACAACAGCATCTGTCCGGTCATACAGGACTATGACGAAAAGACCGACTGGGTGGACTCAGTTACGTCTTTAGACAATGCCTCCAATGAGTTCATCGGCTTCTTCATCAAGGGTGGAATCTCCGAGAACAGCTTATACAGTCTGACCAGTACCGGATTGATCGATGGACGCAGCTATGGTAGTGGGCATTGGGTGGGACATTGGGCTCAAGCGACTTTCAATGGTAATCTGTATCCGACCCGTCTGCAGCCCGGTACGGCTTACGAGACCTTCAAAGAGGAACAGACCGATAATCTCAAGGTGCTCAAGGCAATGCTCATGCTCTATAATGCCACCATCTTCACTGATGCCATTGGCAGGGTCGTACTCAAGAACAAGGATGCCTACTCTACCAATACTATCGACATAGATGACAAGGACGTAGTATCATTCATCATCAAGCGGGGTAACCAAGAGACGCCGCAGATTGAAGAGATAGACATCTTTGCCGGAGATACCACTCAACTGCAAGGCATCATCAGGAACCGCCTCATCGACTTCTACGACTCCAAGTGGAGCATTGATGCTGTCATAGACCAGTTATCCAAATACGATCTCTCGATCCAATCAAGGATACGCATCCAGAACAAGGTCTATGCCATTACCGAGCTTGAGAGAGACTTCAATAAAGACGAATACAAAGTGAAAGCATGGCTGCTATAAAGGGATTCAAACTGATCAGATGGAGCTCTCTGGGAGTGTTCTTCTTAAGCTGTGAACATGGGGAAGTCGAATACATCCCCAAACGTAAGTATCGCATAGAGAAGGAGAATGCCTTTAACCCCACCTTCATCCACCAAAGAGAAGAGTATCGGGAAGATGGCTTTGAACTGCAAGTGACCCTGAATCCAAGCGAGTTTTACAACCTCCTGAGCTTCCTGACCAATACAGGTAAGCTCTATCTTGAGTACACTGCTTACGATACCATCAAGAGCCAGTTCCCCGTAACTGTATCCCAACTGCCCAAGTGTCCGGATGATCTGCATGAGTATCCGGAGAAGATCAAGTTCAGCCTGGAATCGAGATACATCGGTTCACCCGGCTATGTGGACTTCAGCATCATCATAGTCCAGGACGATGACGAGATGGTCAGTGGCAGCCAGCAGACCTAAACCACCAACAACACCAATAGGAGCATAGATGTTCAAATACGGAATCAGCTACTACACAGTAGACAATGGAGAGCGAAAACCCGAATCAGGAGTGGATGTCCGTCTGCTTAGACCTGGAGCAGATTGGCAGACCGGAATCCCACTCATCGAGACTGGTGATACCGGCTATTACGAGTGCTTTATCGAAGATGAGAAGGACTGCGGCTTCTACGAGATCTGGGACAACCGCAACGACACCAATGGCAGCTTCAGCGGCAAGTACTGCACCATCGGTAAGCTCGATGCCCGAGGCTTGCAGAACCGCTGTATCTTCGCTAATCACATCGAAGATGGAGCGGTTACATCTTCCAAGATAGCCCCGCACTCCATCACAGCCAACCACCTCGATAACAGCACCTTCAAGCTCACCAAGCTTCAGCACGAGATACAGAACGAGTTCCGGGGAGTGGGAGACAATACCCAAAGCAGTCCTGCCAGGCTTAGAGACGACCGTTTTATCAATCATGTCCTCGATAAGGAATACGCAGAGCCACCCCACATCATCCTTACCAACATGTGCAACGCACATCTCTTCATCGACAGTGCCAAGACCGATAAAGGACAGGTAACTGTCACGATCGGTATCGGGGCTCAATTTGAAGGAGAAGAAGCCAAGTACCAGATCCTTGCCATAGCCAAAGACACACCGTAGACTTCCCGAAAGAGAAACCCGGCATAAAAAATCCGGGCTCTATATATAAGGTATAGGGATTTACTTCTGCTGGAGCCTGCAGATCAGCTCTGCCATCAGGTTGATCATCTCTTTGTAGTCTCCACATTCCCAAGCATCGTCTGCCTTGATCCTGATCTGCTCATCGGTCATGGTCTCAGACTTGAGCCAGTGTCCCCTGAACTGATTCCACCAGTTCTTGTAGTGGAAGTCCTTATCAAAAGGATAATCGCATAATCCGGGCTGGGATTCGATAATCTCTTCAATTGGCTGGTCTGTTCTATCCTCTCTCATCATTACGATTTGGCTGCCTGATGCTGCCATCTGCTCCAGCGTTGCTTGCTCCTTGCGATTCTTGTTCTGCTTGGTCATCTTGATCTCCTTCTCGGTTACCCGACTGTTAATTTATGGGTCTACACTACACCCCTCGCAACCGTGGTCAAGTCCTTTCCGCTCAACATGATAAAGAAAGTGCAAGAATCTCTATTGACAGAAAACCCGTCAAATCTCACATTGCATGTAGCCTACAGACCCTACATAGAATGCCCTCCGAGTCGTGGGGACACCGCCCGGTGCTCCCCACGGAATTTTTTTATACTTCAACCTGAGCCTAATGAACTGCCATTTGCAGAAACGGTGATCAGATTTGCAGAAACGGTGATCAAAACTGGTTCGCCTCATTTGCAGAAATGGTGATCAAATTTGCAGAAACGGTGATCAGAATCTTGCACCAAAATGCCATTTGCAGTTTTCAGTGATCAGATTTGCAGTTTTCAGTGATCACTTATAATCACCTTACTTTGATTTTGAGCTTTTCTCGCTCTTTTGAGAACATCAATCACTTCTATATCTACCCTTAATCAAGCCTTAATAGTTAACGCTTGATTAAGGGTAGTTCAATGTATGATCAACTGTCCGAAATGAGGGAGAACTGGGCTGCCAAACTCCGATTTGGCAGTGGAATGTGGTGGAATGTGGAATGACCAGTGGAATGACCTTGGAATGAAACCCTTTGGAATGACCTCGAATGACCTCGTTTCTCACATTCCCTGTAAGGCCTAACGATAAAACCTAACGATAAAGCCTGGGCCATGAACTGTGGCCATGAACTGGGCTAAACTAATAGGCACACGGATTGGCTGGATTAAACGGATCAACGCGGATTATCTGGTTTTATTTGGTTTTATTAGAACTTAGGTGGATACTATGTGGAGACCTTACTGCAGGCGTCCCCGTCTGCAAAGAAGCTTTTAGTTTGTTTATTTTGTTTAATTTGTTTTGCTATCTGAATAGGGGTAGGGGAGCCAGTATTGGATAGCTCCCTACCCCTATTCAGATAGCAAGCCCGACCATAATCTAGCTTTTATAAAAAAAGGGGGATGCCTAAATGAGATCACTGGCATTCCCCCAAAATATCGAGTCACTCTTTTGTTATTAAACTTAATGATAATATTTTAGCTATCATCTATGCCTATATATTTCAGTTTATACTTTTGGCAGTTAAGATTCATGATTCCAGCATTAATGTCCTTCCAATCCGAGTCCCATCGGGACGCCATTTTAGATAGCAACCTACAGCTACACAAGGTTATAGAGTCCTGTAGGGACGGCATTTCAGATAGCAAACACCGACCAGTCCATAATCAGACTCTCGTAAAATGGGGGGAATGCCTGTAAATGAGATCATACTTGACAAGTTTTGCCATTCCATTAAAAGGGTAAAATGAATTCGAAATACTTATTGATCATTATATTAACGGCCTTCGTGATCGTGGGGCTGTATCACGTCTTTGCGGTGGGACGCTTCAATTATCCGGAGTATCGTCTCAAAGAAGGGCAGGTAGCAGAGACGGAGATTCTTGCGCCCTTTGATTTTCCGATCTTGAAATCTTCTGAGCAGCTCAGCGTAGAGCAGGAAGAAAGCATTCAGGCGTTGCCCATCCCGTATCAGCTTTCAGATGAAGCTTTGTTTGAAGCTTTTAGCCGTTTGGATGAGGTCTGGGAAGTGATCTACAGCCATCCTGATCTGCTGGCTGGACAGCTTTCACATGAGCTGGCCAAAGCAGGCTTTATGATTCCTGAGGAGGCTCTGAAATTTGCCGGAAATCCGAAGCAGCGGGATCTGCTCTATGAGAAGCTGAGAGGGGAATTGAATTCTCTTTACAACCAGGGTATTTACGAGGATTTAGAGGCTGATAGCCTCAGCCTGTGGAGCTTTGGCGAGGAGAGCAGGAAATCTATAGATGCATTCCTGAGTGTGAATGTGGCCAGAGATACGCTTGCAGCCGCCATTCCTGAAGCAGAGGGCTTGATTCTGGCCTTGTCCGGCGATCTCATCAGGGCAAATATTATGCCCAATAACGAGCTCAGGGCAGAGCTGAGCCAAAGACGCTTGCGCGAGATTCCCCAGACCGAAGGGGTCGTGCTGCAAAATGAAGTAATCATCCGCAAAAACTCACGGGTATCGCAAAGCGATATAGACAAATTGGAGTCTTTGCAGGCGGCTTTTCGTAATAGAAATGTAGGCAAATCAATATTTCAGCAGACTTTGATAGCCTTGGGTATGCTGATCTATTTCTTTACGATTCTGCTTTTGACGAATTACTATTCTGGCGTGAGCGGCAAGGAAGAAAAGAAGCATATCAGCGATTATCTGCCTGTGAATCTGGGCTTTATCTTGCTGACACTATTTGCTATTCTGGCAAATCATGTTTTTAGTTTGAACAATCTGCTGATCCCCTTTGCCTTGACCGCGATCGCTGCCGCCATACTGGTTTCGGTGGATTTTGGCATTCTTTACAGCGTGTGCTCCATGCTCATTATCAGTCCTTTCATAAATTGGGAGACCTTTCCCCCGGTGATCTTCGTTCTTAGCACGATCAGCACTTTGGTCTTGATCAAGCGTCAAAAAACCCAGCATGAGTATCTGACTATCTGGTTTTATCTGGTGATAACTACGAGTTCTTTGAATCTGGCTTTATCCCTTTACAAAAGTGATCCCATCAATATTCTCTTTCGCAATATCGGCTTTAGCTTGATTTCAAGTGCGATCAGCATTATGGGTATCATCATGGTGGTGCCTTATTACGAAAAGAAATGGAATCGCGCTACCAAGCAGACCCTTTTGGAACTTTTGGACTTCAATCATCCCTTGCTCAAGAAACTGGCTACCTCAGCGGTGGGCACCTATCATCATAGCCTCATCGTGGGCAATCTGGCAGAAAGAGCGGCAGAGGCCATCGGCGCAAATCCCCTCCTGGCAAGGGTCGGAAGCTATTATCATGATATAGGCAAGATTATCAATACCGAGATTTTCACCGAAAACAATGAAGAATCCTCTGATATTCACGATGAAATGACTCCGGATAAAAGCGCCTCGCTGATCAAGAATCATGTATTGGAAGGGGTCACTATGGCCAGAAAATACAAGATTCCGCAGCCTGTGATAGATATCATTACTCAGCATCATGGCAATAGCACCATTCGCTATTTTCATGATCAAGCCGAGAAGATGAAGCTGCCTATGGATTCAGATACATATAAGTATCCGGGCCCCAGACCGCAAAGCAAGGAAGCCGCTCTGGTAATGATCGCAGACATTGTGGAAAGCACTACCAAGGCCAAGACCATCACATCGGAGAAAGATTTGGAAAAGATCATAGATGATACCATTTCCAGACTGATCCGGGAAGGGCAATTTGACGAAGCGCCGATCACCATGAAAGATTTGGCCGTGATCAAAGAATCCATGATGCCGGTCTTGGGCAGCATATACCGCAAGAGGTTGGACTACCCCGAAGAAAATGACAAGTCTTGAGATTCAGGGAGATTTGCCTGATAGTATAAGCGCAAATCAGATACAGAGCTTTGCCGGCCATATCCTGGATAACGAAGCGGCAGATACGGATTTTGAGATATCTCTGCTGCTCACGGATAGCGCTACAATGCGGGAGTACAACCGCAAATACAGAGGGGTGAATGCCGATACCGACGTTCTGAGCTTTGAGGGCGAAGAGCTTGATCTGAAAGGCCGAAAAGTTCGCTTTTGCGATATTATTATTGACACAAATCAGGTCTTCAGGCAAAAGGGAACAAATACGTATTATGAGGAATTTTGGCAGGTCTTGATCCATGCTTTGCTGCATCTGGCAAGCTATGATCATACAAAACCTGCAGACAAAAAGAAAATGGAAGACGCCGAAGATAATTACCGAAAGCTGATTCCGGGAGAGTTTAAGCGTGGATACTAAAAGTTTGTATCTCATAGTCTTTATCCTTCTCTCGGCTTTCTTTTCGGGCAGTGAGACAGCAATGTTCTCACTCTCCCGCGTGTATCTTAAAAAGCTTGAAAATAGCGGTGGCAAGAGCGCAAAGATGGTTTTAAAACTTCTTTTAAGACCCAAGCGCCTCCTGGTCACCCTGCTGCTATGTAACACCTTTGTAAACATGGCCATATCATCCTTTAGCACCTTGATTGCTTACAATATGGCCAAAGCCCAGGGCTGGGATTTATCTCTGACCATCACCATACAGATCATCCTGGTCACTATCGTGATCCTGATCTTTGGAGAGATAGTGCCCAAATTGCTTGCACTGGCCCTGGCAAATCAGATATCGCTTATCATAGCGTATCCGATCAGCGTTATACAGTTTATCCTCAGCCCGGTGGTCTGGATATTTGAAAGTCTTAGTAATGTCATATCCCGCAAGGATTCTGTGGATAGGAAAGTCAATCAACGCTTCACTCATGAGGAATTTCACAATCTCATCCAGAGCGAATCGAGCTCCGGCACTTTACAGGAGCATGAAAAGCGCATGCTGGTGGGTCTTTTCCGCTTTCGTGAAGCTGAGATCAGCGAGATCTATGTGCCCCGGGTAAAGATCACGGCTATTGAAGAAAATCAGAGCCTGGATGACTTGCGTGAGCTGGTATTGGAAAATGGCTATTCCCGCATTCCGGTCTATCGTGAGTCCATCGATGACGTCATCGGCATCATCTATGTGAAAGACCTGCTGCTGTTTCCTGAGAAACAAAGCCTCACCGAGCTTATGCGGCCGGTTTGGTTTGTGACGGAAAACATGAAGATTCAAAGCCTGCTGAATCAGTTCAGACTGAGGAGATTGCAGGTAGCCGTGGTGGTGGATGAATATGGCGGCACCTCTGGCATCATCTCTTTGGAAGACATCCTGGAAGAAATCGTGGGCGAGATTCAAGATGAGTATGATGCCGATGAGATTCCGGAATTCATCAAGCTCGAAGACGGCAGCTTCCTGGTGAGCGGAAACTATAGCGTGCGCCAATTTAACCAGGAATTTTCCCGTGAAATATCTGTGGATGAATATGACAATATGGCGGAATTTCTGCTGGCTCAATTTAATCATGTACCGCAAGTGGGAGAATCCTGGTGCCTGGATGAAAATCTGGAATTTGAGGTTCTGGATAGCGATGAGAAGAGCATCAAACAGATTCGGGTGAAGTGCCATCAGGACTAATATGAGAAAAGCTGCCTTTTGTCTTATACTGCTTTTGTATGCGCTTACCTTAAGTGCTATTTCGGCAGAATATAAGATAAGCTCTTTCGGCATCAAAGTAGCCGATCTACGCCTGGAATTTCAGGCTAATAAGGCTATAGCCAGAGTCCAAAACAGCGGCAAAGTATGGATATTCCCCCATATCAACAATCTCTATGAGCTGGAGTTTGATGATCAGTTTTTGCCCCATAAGTATCTGCGCACCATACATCAGGGAGAGCTCAGAGATTCTGTGCTCACGCTTTACGCTCCCCCTTTGGCTACTATGCATCGCAAAAGCAGCGGCGAGCAGACTTCCTATCGTATCGATGCGTCGGTGCGGGATTTCTTCAGCTTTTTGAGCAAGCTCTGCCGCCATAAAAACATCAGAGGAAACTTTCTTTTGGATGGCAATGGCGCTATTTGGCAGGCTAATGTAAGCGCTGGCGAAACCGACGAGATCAAGACCGCTATCGGCAAGGTTGCCGCCCGTAAACATGAGATATCTCTCAAGCCGCTCAGCCAGGAAAAAGCGCCGTATGTAGATATGCTGACACACAATTTCCTTTCTGAAGACACCCGCATGAGCATCTGGGTCTCAGAGCAAGGTCTGCCCGTGAAAGCGCAGCTTAAAAAGAAAGCCTGGAGAATGAACTGGGATATTGAGAGCATTCACAAATGAGGGCAAGACATTATCTTATCCTGATGATATTATGGATGTTGCTGATCTGGACAGTATCTTCTTTGCCCGCAAAAGATCTTCCTTCAGTGGATATATGGGGCTTTGACAAGCTTGCTCATCTGGGGATTTATCTGATCTGGGGAATCTTGGCGGTGCTGTTTTTATCGAAGCGCAAATCCTCTACCGCAGTAGTTTGCTTTAGCTTTTCGCTGATGCTGCTGATCGCGGCGCTGGATGAGTATCATCAGCATTACATTCCGGGAAGACAGGTCTCTGGGTATGATCTGCTGGCAAATGCCACTGGCCTTGCGCTGCCCTTTATCCTCTACATCGTCTTCAAAGCAAAGGATGTAGCGTGATCGCAGTAAAGAAGCTCAGCATCAGCCTGGCCGGACAGGAAATCCTGAGTGGACTTGATTTTGTATTGCCCTTCTCAGAGAATCTGGTAATTCTGGGAAAGAGCGGCTCCGGTAAAACGGTGCTGATCAAAAGCATACTGGGTATATATCCCCCGGATGAAGGTAGCATCATTATAGATGGCTGCGATATTTACGATTGCACAAAACCCGAACTGGATAGGCTGAAGAAACGCTTTGCTATGGTCTTTCAACATGCGGCTTTGCTGGATTCTTTTACCATATTTCAAAATGTAGCCCTGCCATTGTATGAAAGAGGCGAAAAAAATGAGCAGCAGATCATGAGCAGAGTATCTGAAAGCCTGGAGCTGGTGGGGCTGGCAGATACCCTGGAAAAGTATCCCGCCGAGCTGAGCGGAGGCATGCGCAAACGCATTGGGATCGCCCGGGCTTTGGTCTATAAGCCGGATTATCTGATCTTTGATGAACCCACCAGCGGGCTGGACCCCATCACGGCAGAGGAAACTCTGTATTATATGACTCAGATTATCAAAAACAACACTGCCACGGTGATAACCATCACTCATGATATCTCCACCATCGCCAAGCTGGGGCAGAAAGTGCTTTTTATCGATGGCGGGAAACAGGTCTATTACGGCTCATATCAGGGCCTGATGAAAAGCGATAACGAAATTATCCGCCAGTACTTTGCTTCATGAAATCCAGATATCTGACATCTCTGGCATTTCTCACCGCCACCGCTTCGGTGATCTATATAGTGGAAAGCCTGATCTTCCGGATGCTGCCTTTGCCATTCTTGCGCTTGGGACTGTCCAATATCGTGGTCTTGTATCTGGTCTGGAATCGGCGTATTTTCAGTGCCGTGATAGTGAATCTGGCCAAATCCATAGTGGGCGGAGTAGCTACTTTTACCCTGCTCAGTCCCACCGTGATTCTCTCTGTGAGCGGCGGCTTTATAGCTGTTCTGATCATGAGCGCAGGGCTTTTGATGCGTCCTCGTTTTAGCCTTATCGGGATCAGCATTTTGGGCGCTATCTCACACAATCTCACCCAGTTAGTCCTGGCCAGATATCTCATTATCACAAACGACAGCCTTTTTGTGTTGACACCAATCCTGATCTTATTTGGCTTGATTAGTGGGATAATCACCGCATATATATCTTATTATTTAGAGGAAAAAATACCGGCCTTGAAGGCTTCGACATGGAAAAAAGAAAAAGACAGCACAGACTCGGCAAGATAATCAGCTTGATCGCGATCGCCATCTGCATCGTGATCGGGATGATAGCAGGTACCATCTGGTTTTATTCAGATACCCTGCCTCCTACCAGTGAGCTCAGAAATTTCACTATGCGTAGTGGTTCTGAGGTCTATGACCGTAGCGGAAAGATGATCTATCTGTTTGCCTTTGAAAAGCGTAAGCTGGTATCTCTTAAAGAACTGCCTGACTATCTGGTGGATGCCCTACTGGTTACTGAAGATAAGAACTTTTACAAACACCATGGCATCGATATTCTGGGCAATATCAGGGCTTTGGCGATAGACATTGTGCGCATGGATTTCTCGCAAGGTGCCAGCACTATCACCCAGCAGATGGCGCGCAATATGTTCCTTACCCTGGATAAACGCATCTCCCGCAAGATGAAAGAGATCATCCTGGCCTTTCGTATTGAGCGGGAATTCAGTAAAGACGAAATCTTGGAGATATACTTCAATAAAATCTTCTGGGGCGGGCAATTGCACGGGATAGAAGCTGCAGCCTTGAATTACTATGGCAAGCATGCCAGCGACCTTACTCTGGCAGAATCCGCCGCTCTGATTGGCATGATACAGCGTCCCAATTACTACAATCCTATCAAGCATCCGGAGCGCACAGAAGCAAGGCGAAACCGGGTGCTGGGCAGAATGCTTCAGGCCAGGAAAATCAGCCAGGAAGAACATGATCTGGCGATAAGTGCACCGCTGCGCAGACAAGGCAGCTCTATGCGCCAGACCGCCTCGGATTACTTTATCGAACACATCCGTCTGTATCTGGAACGCAAGTATGGCACAGACCGTCTCTTTGAGGGCGGGCTAAGAATCTATACCACTTTGGACCAAGACCTTACCGTGTATGCAGATTCCGTATTGAACGATTATCTCACCCAAATAGAGAATCGCTATAATTACAGCAATAAATTCGCTGATATCAGCGCCAATGCCTATGATGTCAATACCCGCTATCTTCAGGGTGGCCTGGTGCTGATGGAAAATGATACCGGCTATGTGAGAGCGATGATCGGAGGCCGGGATTTTGCCCATAGCAAATTCAACCGTATGACCCAGGCCAGAAGGCAGCCCGGCAGCGCCATCAAGCCCGTCTATTACACGGCTGCTATCGAAAAAGGTTATACTCCTGCCACCGTGATCAAAGATGAGAGAATCTCCCTGATCGCCGGAAATGGCAAGCTATGGACACCCAGCAATTACAGCAAGAAATTCTATGGCTTTACCCGCATGCGCACTGCGCTTACTCACTCCTATAATATCTGGGCTGTGAAAACCGCTATTGATCTGGGTTTTGATACCATGACCGATGCATTCAACCGCTTTGGCATCAATCGGAAAGTAACAGATTATTCGGCAGCTTTGGGCACTTATGAAGTAACGCCTATTACCCTGATATCGGCTTATACCACATTCCCAAATCAGGGAACCAGAGTATCGCCCGTCTTCATCCAAAGAGTGGAAGACCTTGATGGCAGAGTGCTGGAGCGGGGCATCGCTAACAAGAGCACGGTCACCAGCGCTGAGGTCAGCTATTTGATGACCAGCATGATGCAATCCGTAACTACATCCGGAACCGGTGCGGGAGCCAGGAAGAACTATCATTGGCAGGTAGCCGGGAAAACCGGAACCTCCAGCGATCACCGCGACGCCTGGTTCATCGGCTTCAATCCCAAGTTTACCCTCGGCATCTGGAATGGCTTTGACAGCAATGCTAATATCTCTTCCAGCGCTGCCTGCACCCCCATCTGGGGACAGATCATGACCCACTGCATCAGGCTGGACAATCGTGGTAAACTGCCCAGCAGCGATCATCCCAGCTATGTCTTTGAGCGTCCGGATGATATAGTGACCCGCACTATCAATCCCAAGACCGGATTTGTGACAAAGCAAGGCGGCATAGAAGAATACTTTATCAAAGATAATATTCCCCCTGTAATGGCGGATACCCTGCAATTCAATTTTTATCCGACCCGCTGGGGTTTCAACGATGAACTGGAGCTAAATTAATCGTGATAGGAAAGATACTTTACTACCTGCTGCTGGCCTTGATTGGCTCCGGAGCGCTTACTTACATCGTCTTTGTGATCCGCTTCTATTTTGGCTGGAAACGCTATAAGCCGGTGATTAATTTTGAGAAGAAACGCGTATCGGTAGTGATAGTAGCCCGAAACGAAGCTAAGAATCTACCGCTGCTGATGACCTGCCTGCTTTCTCAGGACTATCCCAGAGAACTTTACGAGATCGTGTTTGGAGATGACGACTCGCAGGACGATACCGGGGCGATCATCCGCAAATACATAGAAGCTGGCCATAACATCAAATACATCAAGTCCATGGGCAGAGATCAGGCTGTATCTCCCAAAAAGATAGCCCTGAAAAGGGCGATAGAAGCCACAGATGGAGACATCATCCTCACTACAGATGCGGATTGCATGGTTCCCAGCACCTGGATATCCAGCATGGTTTCCCGCTTTAGTGAAGATGTGAGCATGGTGGCGGGCTATTCCCGCACCTTAATTCCAGCCTGGAACAAAACGAGCATCTTGCAAAAGTATGAGCATTTCGATTTTGCGCTCACCTATATGGTGTTGGGCGGCGGTTACACCCTGGGCAAAAGCTGGGCTTGCATCGGGCAGAATCTGGCTTACCGTAAAAGCGCCTGGGAGGCAGTAGGCGGCTTTTCCAAGATCATGCATCTGATCAGTGGAGACGATGTAAACCTCATGCAGCTCATGCGCCGGGAAGGCCATAAGATAATCTTCAATTTCTCAGCGGCTTCTTTTACGCACACCCATCCAGTGACCAGCTGGAAGCAATTTATCAATCAACGCAGCCGCTGGGCTTCGAATATGAAGTATCAGCTTACCTTTGATCCAGAATTCTTTTTCATCCTCTTTTCCATGGCCTGCCTGTATTGGGGTGGGATCGTACTGATGTTTGTAAATCTGAAACTGGGACTCCTGGTCTTTGCTTACCGCATTTTGATCGAACTGATCATGGTCTCGTATTCTCACAAGCACTTTGGCGTGAGCAAGCGCATGCTCGGATTCTATCCTGTCTGGCTTGTCATCCAGACCTTTATGTTAGTCTTTACCATGATTTTGGGGCAGTTGGGCATCTTCGTCTGGCATGGAAAGCGTCCCCCCAAAGGAGCAAACAATGCACGTAATAATATTCGATGATGCGTATCATAAATCATTTTATCCCATCACTCAGACCCGCTCTGTGGGAGATATCCGTGCTGGCATACTCAAGCTTAGACAGCGCCTGAGCCTTGCCTTTCAGGCCTCGCAGGAAAGCGTATTGATCGATCCGCTTTTGAAGGATTTGTACCGGGAGCGACATCCGGATTGGCAGCTTAACTGTGTGCCCGAAGGTGATAAGCTGTATCTGAATTCACGCATTAAGCTGGATGATAAAGTCCAGGCTGAGATCAAGGCTTTGCAGCCCGATGAGGCTCTTTTTAGCGGAGAATACTGCGTAGCTGCGCGCAGCAGCCAGGCGCTTGACTTTGGCTTTCAGGATATCCCCCAGGCCAGGAAAATCCCCAGCCAGATTACGCTATACCGGCATCTGACCGATATCGTGCATGACAATTCCCGGCTGATCTGTCGGGATTTTGAAAATATCTTTTATGATGAAGACAATTTTTTTGAAGTGGAAACCGGAGTAAGCGTGCTGGACCCTTACCAAATCTGGCTTGCTGAAGACGTGAGCCTGGCACCAAACGTGGTTTTGGATGCCTCCCAGGGGCCTATAGTGATCGATAGCAAAGCCCGGGTGATGGCAGGCAGTGTGATCCAGGGACCGGTATATATCGGCAAAAATTCCCTGATCAAGATCGGTGCCAAAATCTATCCAGGCACCAGCATAGGGCCGGTATGCAAGATCGGTGGAGAGGTAGAGGACAGCATCTTTCAGGCTTATTCAAACAAGCAGCACGATGGCTTTTTGGGCCATGCTTACATCGGCGAGTGGGTAAATCTCGGCGCTGATACCAACAATAGCGATCTCAAAAACACATACAAAAACGTGAAGACTTACAACTATCTCAGAGGGGAGTTTATCGATAGCGGCAGTCAGTTTATGGGCTGCGTGCTAGGAGATCACGTGAAAACCGGCATCAATACCAGCCTCAATACCGGCCTGGTAGTAGGCACAGGTTCAAACATATATGGCAGCCAGCTTTTCAGCGGCTTTGTTGCAGATTTTTCATGGGGCGAGGCAGAGAGCTTGACAAAATACCGCTTTTCTGCATTTTGCGATACAGTGGCTATCGTAAAACAGCGCCGGGGACTAAGCCTTAGCGAAACCGAAAAAGAGCTGCTCAGACAAATATCTGGAGAATAAATGCAAGAATATATAGAAGTAGAATTCCGCACTGGCAGAATGGGTTATTTTCTAAATACCGAAAATATACCCCTGCAACCCGAAGACCTCATTATAGTAGAAGTGGAAAGAGGTGAAGACATCGCTCAGATCGTGAACATGGCAGCTGTGCGAGAAGAAAAAGCAAGCTCCGATGCTTCCGGCCGGGTCTATAAAATATGTCGAACTGCCGATGATAGCGATATAGGAAAGCTGCGCAGCGTAACTGAAGAAGAAGTCAAAGCTGCCAATACCTTCAATGACATCCTGCTGCGCTATCCCTTTGAAATGAAGCTGATTGAAACCGTGTATCAATTTGACGGTAATAAGCTTACCTTCTTTTTTACTGCAGATGGCAGAATAGATTTCCGCACCTTTGTGCGTGAACTTGCCACGGTGTTCAAAACCAGGATTGAGCTGCACCAAACCACCGGAAGGGACGAAGCCAAACGCCTGGGCGGCTTTGGGATGTGTGGCAATCAATATTGCTGCAGCAGCTTCCTCAAGCGTTTCAATCAGGTAACCATCAAGATGGCCAAAGACCAAAACCTCACCGGGAATCTGTCCAAAATCTCAGGTCCCTGCGGCAGACTACTCTGTTGCCTGAATTTTGAAGAGGATTTCTATATGGAAGCCGGCAAGGATTACCCTGTGATCGGTACCTGCGTACTTTACAATGGCCAAAAAGCCATGGTCTTACGCAATGACGTTTTAGCCCAAAAAATCTTTATTACGAACGAGGATCAAAGCGTGGTTGACCTGATTCCGTAGGAGTTTTCTATCCTCAAGATCATTAGTGTGCCAGATTTGCAACCATGCTGATCAACATCTTTTCCTTTAGGCCTGAAGAGCTTGAAAGCAGGCTGAAGGAGCACTTTCCAGCCTTTCGCTACCGCCAGCTGATGCATTGGCTGTATGAAAAGCTCGTTTTTGACCCGCAGCAGATGACAGACCTTCCTGCCTCTATGAAAACCTTTCTCTTTCGGAATTTCAGCTTTATCCTGCCTCAGATTGATGCAGTGCAAACAGCTGATGATGGGACTGCCAAATACCGGCTCCGGCTCGAAGACGGCATGGTAATCGAAATGGTGCTGATGCCCAACGATAAAAAGCGCACCCTCTGCGTTTCTTCCCAAGTGGGCTGTGCACGAGCTTGTGCATTTTGCGCCACCGGAAAGATGGGCTTAAAGCGCAATCTACAGGTGCATGAGATAGTGGGGCAAATCCTTCTGGCCGCATCCATCTGCCAGCCTCAGCGCCTTAGCAACCTCGTTTTCATGGGTATGGGCGAGCCGCTGGACAATCTGGATAGCGTTCTGGCCAGCCTTAGGATCATACAGGCTGAAAATTCTCTGACTTTCAGCCCCCGCAGAACCACTGTTTCCAGCTGCGGCCTGCCCGAGCAGATCAGACAGCTTGCAGACAGCAAAGTAAGGACCAAGCTGGCGATATCGCTAAATTCGGCTATAGATGCCAAACGCGATATCCTGATGCCCGTAAACAAAGCGCATCCTCTGCCAGAGCTCAAACGTGCGCTGATCTACTATCTGAATAAAGTCAACTATAAAGTGACTTTCGAATACATACTGATCCCAGAAGTCAATATGGGTGCTCAGGATATCAAGGCTCTGAAGCGCTTTGTGGGAGACCTTTCCTGCAAGATCAATTTTATCCCCTACAACAGCGTTCCCGGCCTGCTTTATCACAGTCCATCTGACCAGGAGATCGAGGGATTTTTAAGCCGCGCCCAGGTCTTGAATCAGCCCATCACCTTACGCCGCAGCAAAGGTGCCGGAATCTTGGGAGCCTGCGGTCAATTAGCCGGAACTTAAAGGAGTAAGACATGAAAAGCATTGAACAAATAGCCCGGGAATTTTTCCCAACAGAAGATTTAGCCCACTGTGGCGGAGCTCATAAGATTTGCCTGCATTGCAGCAAATGCCGGGCAGACGAGCCAGACGAGCTCTTTGATCCCGAAAAAGGCATCGCTGCTACTATAGATGCCACTATCCTGAAAGCAGAAGCCAATGCAGATGCCGTAAGTGAACTTTGCGAGATGGCAAATTCATACCAGACGGCCTCCGTGTGCATCAATTCCTACTTTATTCCCCAGGTCAAAAAGCTGCTGCAAGCTCCCGTAAAAAGCTGCACGGTAATCAATTTCCCCTTGGGCTCTGCCAGCCGCCTGGCCGTGAAAAAAGAAGCCAAAGCTGTGCTGGAAGCTGGAGTGGATGAAGTGGATATGGTGCAAAACCTGGCCGCTTTGAAAAGCAAAGACTGGCCCATGGTGCTGGAAACCATCAAGGCCGTTGCCATCCAGTGTCTGGAGCGCAAGAAGCTGCTCAAAGTGATCCTGGAAACCTGTTACCTGGACAGGGAAGAGCTGATTATCAGCTGCCTGATGAGCAAGAAGGCCGGAGCTAAATATGTGAAAACCTCCACCGGATTCGGAAGCTTTGGAGCAAAAGCAGAAGATGTCGCCCTCATGCGGGAAGTGGTTGGCCCAAAATTTGGCGTGAAAGCCAGCGGTGGAATCCGCACTCCCGAAGCTGCCCGGGCCATGCTGGAAGCAGGGGCAAGCCGCATCGGAGCCAGCAGCGTAAAAGCTCTTTTGTAGGAAACAATATGAAACTCCTTATCGCCGGATACAATCTCGACAGCAGCCTGATAGACAGCTTGAAACTGAGCAATGCCAGTCCCGAAGTGATTTCTGCCGCTTATGCACGCATCAGTCGCAGCAGCAAAAGCGTGAATCTGCTGCGCGAAGAAGCCTTAAACGAGGTGGAAAAAGCCCGTAAGTCCAATGAAAACATCATCTTTGAGATGGGGCATGCCTCTGTGGCAGAGCACGCAGTATTCAATCTCGATCTTATCGATATCTCCCGTCTGCTCACCGAAACTGTCCAACGCAGCCGTCTGGCCTCTTTCACCGAAAAGTCTCAGCGTTATGTTACCTTTGGCCGGGATTTTGTGGTTCCAGAAGAGTTAATCAAAAAGCCGAAGCTGAAGAAGGCTTACAAGGACATCATGAAGCAGCTCTTTGGTCTGTATGAAGATAGCTTCAAAGCCTTGTGTGAACACTATGAGAAGCACAGGCCAGAGCTGAAACCCCGGGCCCGGGAAAGTCTGGCCAAAGAGGACGCCCGCTATATCCTGCCCCTGGCCACCAAAACGCAGATGGGTATGACCATCAACGCCCGCAGCCTGGAAAATCTGCTCAGACGACTGGCGCATAGCCCGCTGTGCGAAGCTCATGAGCTCAAAGAGCTGATCTTCAATGCAGTAAAGCCTATAACTCCGTCTTTGATCAGGCATGTAGAGCCAGATGGCTATGCAGGACAGATCAATCTTGATAGCGTCGGCTTTTGTGATTTCCTGCAGCAAGAATTGCCCTGGTTGGCTGAGATCGATCTGGCCAACAAAGCCTGCACGATTTCAGCTTCCCCAAATGCAGATGACAAGGTGCTTGCCGCTCTCATCTACAGTCAGGGAGAGCTTTCCTGGCATGAGAATCTGGATACGGTGTCCCGCCTGCCCAAAATGGCCAAAGAGCAGCTCTGGCAACAGGTTTTCAAAGGTATGCGTGCCTGGCACAAGGTACCCCGCGCTTTTGAAGCGGCAGAATTTGAATTTGAACTCTCTATGAGTGAATCCTGTTGGGCCCAGTTTAAGCGTCACCGGCAGTGTACCCTCCTGAAAAAAGGAGGTTATCCCGGCCTCTCCATCATCCCTCCTGTGATAAAAGAAATCGGGCATCTTAAGGATTGGGAGCAGGCCATCAAGCGCTGCACTCTGCTGGCAGATTCTATGCCGGATTCTTTGCAGTATCTGCGAGAATATCTGAAGCTAAATACTACTCCCTGTAAGATATATGCCAAGATGAATCTGCGGGAAATCTACCATTTTGTGCGCCTTCGTTCCGATGAACACGCCCAATGGGAGATTCGCAGCGTTTCGGATGCCATCTGTAAAAAAGTGAAATTAGAGGCTCCCCAAGCCTCCCGGCTGCTCTGTGGAAAGAGTGATTTTAAGCAAATCTATTGACAGAAAGGCTGCCCGGAAATATCATGATTTCTACTTGCGTCCCTGTAGCTCAGCTGGATAGAGTGGCACCCTCCGAAGGTGAAGGTCAGGCGTTCGAATCGCCTCAGGGACGCCATTACATTTTGGTCAAATTCTTCTAAGAATCACAAAGCAGTAGATCAGCTATGGCAAATGAAGTAATCCTCACCGCAGAAAACATCCATGTCGCTTTTGGTGACCGGGTGATCATCAAAGATGCCTCTTTTGGCATTCATGCCGGCGATAAACTCGGCGTAGTAGGCGTAAATGGCTGTGGCAAAACCACTTTGCTCAAGGTCATCAGCGGTTTGCTCAGACCCGCCACAGGCCTCATCACCACCCGCAAAGACCTCAAAATCGCCTATCTGCAGCAAGACCCCGATGTGGACCCAGATTGCACTGTTTTGGACCACGTAATCCCGGACGATCCCAAAATCCGCAAAGAAGATCATCATTACAAAGCTATGCTCACCCGGCTGAGCATGGATTTATACGATACCCCTCTGGGCATACTCTCCGGTGGCCAGCGCCGCAAGGTAGATCTGGCCAAAGAGCTGTCTCATGAACCCGATCTTTTGCTGATGGACGAGCCCACAAACCACCTTGATCTGGATAGCATTGAATGGCTGCAGGACTATTTGATTACTACCAAAGCCGCCTTGATCTTCGTAACCCATGACCGCTATTTTCTGGATTCTATCTGCAATCGCATCCTCAATATCGAGCATACCCAGCTCTATTTTCATGAAGGCAATTACAGCGAATTTCTCAGGGCAAAGCTGCTGAGAGAGCAGGATAGATTGCGCAAGGAAACCCGGCGTCAGGCTCAGCTTTCCAAAGAACTGGCCTGGCTGGCCAGAGGTGCCAAAGCCCGCGCTTCAAAGCCTAAAAACCACGTGGATAGAGTAAAAGAGCTGCTCAGCAAAAGCTATCTCATCTCACATCAGGAGCTGGATATATCCTTTCAGACCGACCGTATGGGGCGCACCATCCTGGAGCTGCACAACCTCAGTAAGTCTTACGATGGCAATGTTCTCTTCGAGGATATCGACCACAATTTTCAGCCGATGGAGCGCATTGGTATGCTGGGGCCAAATGGCTGCGGTAAAACCACGCTCCTGCGCCTCATCGTGGGAGAGGAAAAGCCCGATCTGGGCAGCATCAAGGTAGGCCTCAATACCCATTTTGCCTATTACAAGCAGGAAGAAGACAGCTTCGATCCCTCTTTAAGCGTGTACGATTACATCGCTCAATATGCAGAGAGCATCCGCAGTGCAGACGGAACCAAGATCAGAGCTACCGAGATGCTAAACCGCTTCCTCTTCGATGCCAAAATGCAGCAAATGAAGCTTTCCGCACTCTCCGGAGGCGAAAGGAAGAGGCTGTATCTGCTCAAATCCCTGATGTTTGGCGCCAATTTCATCATCCTGGATGAACCTACCAACGATCTGGATATCCGCACTCTGGAGATTTTGGAAGACTACCTGGATGCCTTCAAAGGATGCCTGCTCATAGTCTCTCACGATCGATTTTTCTTAGACCGCACCGTGGATTACCTTTTTATCTTCGAAAATGGCAAATTGCGCAAATTCGCCGGCAACTATTCCGATTACCTTCTGGTAAAACGCTACGAAGAAGAAAGCAAAGCAGCCACTCCCCAACCGAAGATCATGAGACCCAAACAGGCCAGCAAAGGCTTGAACTATAACGAACAGCGGGAATTTGCCCTCTTGGAAGCCGAAATCGAAAAACTGGAGGCCAGCCTGAACACTTGCGAAGAAAAGCTCTCGCAAAGAGGCCTGAGCCCCCTGCAATATGCAGAGCTGGCCAAAGAGATAGCAGGACTAAGCGAAAGACATGATCAGGCTTTTCACCGCTGGGTGGAGCTCAGCGAGAAAGAGCAAGAGTAGCTATGGTTCCGAATAGCCAAAATCTCGTGCCTGCATCTTATATCCGCCTTTGGGCACCCTGACAATCAACTTAATTTTAATTCGCCTTTAACTCGAGCTGACTCGAAGCTTCGAGTGGACTCGAGTTAAAAGCGAATTAGAAGCAAGTTAGCTGAAAAGGCAAGGCTGCACCATGTGTGCCGGAAGATGCGATGCTCCGCTGATTCCCGAGGGACGGCATTTTAGATAGCACACCAACAGCTGCACAATGCCCCAAAGTCCCAGCGGGACGGCATTTCAGATAGCAAACACCGATCCGTCCATAATAAGGCTCTCAAAGAATGGAATGCTCGTGTGTATTATAAGGCATTCCCCCAAAATATCGAGTCTCTCTTTTGATAATGAACTTAATGATAGTATCTTAGATATCATCTATGCCTATGTATTTCAGTTTATACTTTTGGCTGTTAAGATTCATGATTCCAGCGTTAATGTCCTTCCAATCCGAGTCCCAACGGGACGGCATTTTAGATAGCAACCTGCAGCTACACAAGGTTATAGAGTCCTGTAGGGACGGCATTTCAGATAGCAAACTCCGATCCGTCCATAATAAGACTCTCAAAGAATGGAATGCTCGTGTGTATTATCATTTGACATAATCAAGCCATACGAAAAATTGGACATAATACTTGTTATAGAGGATTTGCCATGTATAGAGAACCTTATAATTTCACCCTTGAGCGCTATATAGAGCCTTCAAGATTTGCCGCGATCAAAGAATTTACCCAGGATATGCCCACTCCGCTACTGGTGATGGACCTTAACCTGGTTGAGCGTAAATATGATGAATTGAGCGGGAATTTTCCCAGCGCTGATATTTTTTATGCCGTGAAAGCAAATCCTATGCCTGAAATCCTGAGGATGCTGCATGAAAAAGGGTCGAGCTTTGATATTGCTTCCCGCTATGAGCTGGACCTGATGCTGAGCCTGGGCGTGGCGCCAGAAAAGCTCAGCTTTGGCAATACCATCAAAAAGAAAAGTGATATAGCCTATTTTTATGATAGGGGGGTGCGGCTTTTTGCTACAGATAGTGAGACCGATCTGCTGAATATCGCAGCAGCGGCACCGCAGGCAAAGGTCCTATTCAGAATCCTGACCGAAGGAACGGGGGCAGACTGGCCGCTTTCCCGGAAGTTCGGTGCTCATGCCGATATCATCTACAATCTCATCCTGCAAGCGCGGGATTTGGGGCTGGAGCCTTACGGGCTCTCTTTTCATGTGGGCTCACAGCAGCGCGATATTGGGCAATGGGATGACGCTATCGCCAGATGCAAATATCTTTATGACGCTGTAGCCGAAGATGGCATAGAGCTGCAAATGCTGAATATGGGCGGAGGCTTCCCCGCCAGCTATGTGGACCCCACCTTCTCTGTGGAAGAATACGCAAAGGAGATTATCCGCTTTGTTGAAGAGGATTTTGGCGACAATATGCCTCAGATCATCCTGGAACCCGGTCGGTCGCTGGTGGCAGATGCAGGCATCATAGTCTCTGAAGTGATCAATATCAGTCGAAAAGCCAAGACTAATATGTACCAATGGGTATTCATTGATATCGGGAAATTCGGCGGTTTGATCGAAACTATCGACGAATCCATCAAATTCCCTATCTATTTCGAAGGGGAAGGCATGGCAGATGAGATCATCCTGGCCGGACCTACCTGTGACAGCATGGACATCCTTTATGAAAACTTTAAATACCACATGCCCGAAAATACTCAGCCCGGTGACAGGGTATATATCTTTACCACGGGAGCCTATACCCGGAGCTATTCCTCGATCTGCTTTAATGGCTTCCCGCCTTTACACGCAGTGATCTTTGACAAAGGAGAAAATCTATGACCTATCTACCAGTTAAGCAAATGCACGAATTTATGATCGCGGTCTTCAGCAAGATCGGGGTTCCTATTCAGGAAGCCAAAATCTGCGCAGATGTGCTGATCGCAAGCGACTTGCGGGGCATCGAATCGCATGGCATCGGCCGGCTGAAGATGTATTATGATCGCATCAAATCCGGCATACAAAGCCCTGAGACAAAGATCGATGTGATCAAAGACCGCTATGCCACAGCAGTGTGGGATGGCAATCACGGAATGGGACATGTGATAGCACATAAGGCCATGCAAGAAGCCATCGACAAAGCAAAGCTCTATGGTCTGGGCTCTGTGGCTGTGCGCAATTCCACTCATTACGGAATCTGTGGATACTATGCGGATATGGCCACCGGGCAGGATATGATCGGGCTTAATTTTACCAATGCCCGCCCCTCGATCTGCCCCACCCATGGTGTAGCTCCGATGCTGGGGACAAATCCCATCTGCTTCGGTGCGCCTACCAACCTTCCCTATCCCTTTATCTATGACGCCGCAACCTCTATCTCGCAGCGCGGCAAGGTGGAGCAGTATGCCCGGGAAGAAAAGCCCACCCCGCCTTTTTGGGCTATCAATCGCCAGGGTGAAGTGCAGACAGACACCCAAAAACTCTTGAAAGACCTGGTAGATCAAAGCGCCAGTATGCTGCCTCTGGGCGGCACCGAAGAAGTAACCGGCAGCCACAAAGGCTATGGCCTGGGTACAATGGTGGAAATCCTGTGCGCCGCTCTGCAAAATGGCAGCTATCTGAACGGACTCTGGGGACGGGACGCAGACGGGAAACCGGCTCCATACCGCTTGGGACATTTCTTCCTGGCCATCAATATAGATTTCTATACCGAGCTGGAAGACTTCAAGAAAATCAGCACCGATATCTGCAAACAGCTGCAAGCCTCAGAACTCTTTCCAGGCAGAGACCGCATCTGGGTAGCCGGAGAAAAAGAATATGAAAACGAACTAAAGGTAAGAGAGCAAGGTATCCGGATAGTCCCAAACCTGGCCAAGAACATTCGTGTGATGCAAGAAGAGCTGGGTTTATCGAATATCGATATCTGAGCCCCGATCAGCCAGAGATATGTATAAGCTGTTACAAACAATAATAAAACATACAAGGAGTAAAAAATGAAAAAACTAATTCTCATCCTCATCCCTATGTTGCTGGTTATAGGATTATCAGCAATAGAATTTGATATCAGCGGTGAAAACCGTACTCGTGCAGCCTTCTACAACGATCCTGCCGAAAAGGATGGTGGACACATTGATAACCGGCTGAATATCGGCCTTGATTCTCAACTTCATAGAAACCTCAATTTCAGGTTTGCAGTGCAAATCGGTGATACCACTTGGGGCAATGGCGGCGGAGGCATCGGCACCGGTGAAAGAGTCCACGTTACGGAAGCCTATCTGGATTATATGATTGATTCCTTCGATGCCAGAATCAAGCTGGGTCAGATGTATTGGATGGATCGTATGGGTTTGGTGATGGATGATTACTTTTCCGGTCTGGCAATCAGCAAGACTTTTGGGGACAATCTCAACACCGAATTGATCTGGGTCAAAAAAGCAGAAAACGTAGAGACAGCCAGCGATGACAGCGATGTCTTCATCTTCCACGCCATGGTGGATAATGAAATGCCCATCGGCGCATATCTGATGTTTGGAAACTATGAAGTAGCAGATTACCAGAACCTGACCGTGATGCCTTACTTAGCTATGGAAAAAGATGCCTTGAGTCTGGATGCAACCGTTTTCATGGATATGCAGATGGGTGCTGATACAGAAATGGGCTTTGGTGGAGCAGCAAAAGCAAAGCTGGATATGACTGCCTTCGAATTAGGTGCAGACGTCCTGGTAGCTTCAGAACACGGCCTTACCACCATCAGTCCCTGGTATCAGAATGGGCTTTACATCTATGGTATCGGTAAATATCATGATGGCCTCAATCAATACTGGGGCGTGCCATATCAAGGGAATACAGACCTTTTTGCCAGTATCGTGGGAAACATCAAAGCTCCCCTGAAAGAAAAGCTCGATGTCTTTGCTGCAGCAGGATATCTGATGGACCTTGGCTTTGAAGTAAATGCCGGATTGGAATGCACCCTGATCCCTGATCTCTTCCACATGCAAGTCTATGGTGCTTATGGCATTCATGATGATGAAATCAATAACTATGCCCTGGGCAGCAGCTTGAAAATAGAATTTTAGAACACATACTATAATATAAAGCCGTTGCATCTGAATGGTGCAACGGCTTTTTGCTAATAGCGGTTTCTCTAACTAAATCAAAGCAGCTGGCTGATCCTGGTTTTCAGCTCTTTCAGCCGGACTTCATCAGCAGCCTCAGGAATCATTACGCTGCCTTGAAAACTTCCTGCTTTCATCACTTCCACCCGGTCTGATAATCTGATGGCCTCATTGATATCATGAGTTACCAGCAGCACTGTGAGATTCAGCCTCTTTACCACCTGGCCTATCCAATCTTGCAAAGAACTGCGGGTGAGGGCATCCAGATTTGCCAGCGGTTCATCCAAAAGCCAGAGCCTGGAGCCCGTCATGCAGGTGCGCGCCAAAGCTACCCTCTGTCTGAGCCCACCGGAGAGCTGCCAGGGCAGATACTCCGAGTAGTTTTCCAGGCCAAATACGGGGAGCAATTGCAGGGCTTTCTGCCTTTCAGACTTGATGTTCAAGCCTTTTATGCGACAGGGTAAAAGCACATTATCTATCACTTTGAGCCAGGGAAAGAGCAGATCGTTTTGGGGCATATAGCCCAGATATCCGGCTTTTCCGGTGATCTCCTCTCCCTGATAGTGGACGCTGCCGCTATCCGGAAGGGTGATTCCGGCAAAAAGCTCCAATAAAGTGGTCTTGCCGCATCCACTGGCGCCCACGATGCTGACGAATTCGCCCTCTGCAAGCTCAAGATTGATGTCCTTCAGCACAGTAAAGATAGCGCCCTTGAAGAGAAAAGACTTTTTAAGGCCGGAGGCGGAGAGTATGCTCATCAGGGCAGCAAATATTCGTTTGTAAAGGCCTGGTCTATGCTCAAGGGCTCTGAGATCAGCTTTTCATCGCTCATCCAATTTGCAAAGCTCTCCCAGACACTAAGCTTTTGAAGGCCCCAATGCTCAGCCTCGGCTTGATATTCATTGGCCAGATACTTCAAGCTGGCCTGCACCTGCTCACTATTCAGCTCAGGAACGTGTTTGATCAGGATATCAGCTGCTTTTTCAGGTTCTGCGATGCAGTATTCATAGCCTTTTTTTGCGGCTTTGAGGAACTTGACGGCGGTCTCGGAATTAGCTTTCAGATAATCTTCACTGCTGATCAATACGGGAGTATAATAATCAAAAACGGGGTTTAGGTCTTTGAGAGGGATGTAATCTATCTCAAGCCCGCGCTGAGCTGCGATCACGCCATCCCAACCGTAATATATCCATTCAAAATCAGCGTCTTTGCCGATAGTGGAGAAGAAATCGTAGATGCCGGAAATGATCTCAACCTTTGAGATATCCGCATCTGCCGCTTGCATTACATTGCCGAGTATAGCCAGCTCCGAGGGGCTGTCCCAGCTGCCGTAACGCTTGCCTTCGAAGTCTTTTACCGAGCTGATATTGGCCTCTTTCAAAGAAGCAAATCCAGAAGTATTGTGCTGGATCACCGCAGCGATACTCACCAAAGGAATACCTTCACTGCGGGCCCGGATCACATTCTCCTGATAGCTGACCCCGAAGTGGCTCTTGCCTGTGGCTACGATCTGATCTGTAACCCCCTGTCCGGGCTGAAGTATCTGAACTTCCAGCCCTTCCTGGGCAAAATATCCAAGCTCCTGGGCTACATAAAGCCCGGTATGGTTTGTATTTGGCGTCCAATCCAAAGTAACGCTGATCTTTTCTAAATCGCTTTGAGACTTGCCACAGCCGACTAAAGCCATGAGAAGCAGCAAGCTGATGGTCAAAATGATTTGTTTCATTATATCTCCTATACTGCGTTGTATAATCAAATTATGCCCGGGGATGATACTGTCGGTGGGTCTCGATCAACCAGCGGGTATCGACATGGGTATAGACCTGGGTGGTATTGATGCTGGAGTGCCCCAAAAGGCTTTGCACTATCCTTATACTTACTCCCGCTTCCAGAAGATGGGTGGCAAAAGAGTGCCGAAAGGTATGGGGACTCACATCCCGCTTGATTCCGGCTTTGATGCAGGCCTGGCGCAAAATCTTCCAAAAGCCCATGCGGGAAAGCTGATTGCCAAAACGGTTCAGAAAGAGGATATCGGTCTGCTTTTCTTTGAGCAGTATATTGCGGTGGAGCTCCAGGTACTTATGCAGCAAGGGATTCAGGGATTTCAGGTAGGGCACATAGCGCTGTTTACTGCCTTTACCCCGCACCAGGATCATGGTTTGTTCAAAATGCAGATCGTGGATAGTAAGTCCCAAAAGCTCTGAGACGCGCATGCCGGTGGCATACAGCAGCTCCATCATCACTTTATTACGAAAGCTGAGGCTATCATCCATGGGCAGAGAGTCCAATAGCTGCTGCATCTCTTCCACCGAGATGGTATCCGGCAGATAGCTGTCTATCTTGATCGAGGGTACAAGTTCAAAATCAAGCTTGATGGGATGATCATTTATCAGCAGGTGTTCAAAGAACTGCTTGATGGCGACGCGTTTGCGGGCCATGGAGGTATTTTGCATGCCCAGGTCTTGCAGAGCCAGAAAGTACTTCACCAGATCATCCGGCAGGTAATCCACCGCCGCTTTGGGATCAAAGACCAGGAAATCCGAGATATCCCGCGCATAAGCCTCAATGCTGTTTGCAGCCATCCCTCTTTCCACTTTCAGATGATAGAGAAAGTCCTGCAGCAGAGCCTTATTTTTAGGCTCAATTTCCGCTTTGATAGTTTGGAGTTTCTTTGGTAATGCGCACATCGTGAGGATGCGATTCCTTGAGGCCGGCGGTAGTAATCTCCACAAATTCAGCGTTTTGACGCAAGGCCTTCAGGTCTTTTGCGCCGATGTATCCCATGCCGCTGCGCAGACCGCCAATGAGCTGATATATATAATCTTTGAGCGGACCTTTGTAGGGCACCATACCTTCTATACCTTCGGCCACAAACTTGTTTTCATCGGAAGCTGTCTGGAAATAGCGGTCTTTGCTGCCCAGCTTCATGGCTCCTATCGAGCCCATGCCGCGGTAACTTTTGAAGCGGCGGCCGTTATAAATAATAGATTCTCCGGGGCTTTCATCGCAGCCAGCAAAAAGAGAGCCGATCATCACTGCAGCGGCTCCTCCGGCCAAAGCCTTTACTATGTCTCCGGAGTATTTTATGCCGCCATCTGCGATGATGCCGATGCCGGCCTTCTCTGCCTGAACGGCACAATTCATCACTGCCGAAAGCTGAGGAACACCTATTCCCGCCACTATCCTGGTGGTGCAGATCGAGCCCGGGCCTATGCCTACCTTCACTGCATCTGCTCCGTTGTCTATGAGATATTTACAGGCTTCAGCGGTGGCTACATTCCCAGCCATAACTTCTGCTTTGGTATGCGCTTTGACCTGGGCCAGAGCTTCTTTGATGTGGATATGATGGCCGTGTGCGGTGTCGATCACGATGAGATCCACTCCGGCATTATACAGCTCTGTAGCGCGCTCCAGATAGTCTCCCGATACACCGATGGCGGCAGCAACGAGCAGGCGATTTCTTTCATCCTGCACAGCTTGCGGGAAGTTTTGCCGTTTCATAATATCCCGCACGGTAATCATGCCTTTCAGGCTGCCCTGACCATCTATCAAAAGGAGCTTTTCAATGCGGTTCTTTTGCAAAAGCACTATAGCTTCATCCCAGGAAACGTCTTCTTTCGCTGTGATCAGCTCGGTCTGGGGAGTCATCAGCTCCTTGACCTTGCGCTTCATATTGGTTTCAAAGCGGATGTCGCGATTGGTCAGAATCCCCACTAACCGGCCATTTTCCACTACGGGAAAACCGCCCACGCGATACTTTTCCTTGAGCTCGATCACGCGGGAAAGATCGTCTTCGGGCGAGATGGTATAAGGGCTTGAGATTACTCCGCTTTCTGCACGTTTGACCAGGCGGACTTGATTGGCCTGCTGCTCGATACTCATGTTTTTGTGGATCACTCCCAGGCCGCCTTCCCGGGCGATAGCGATGGCTGTTTCGGCTTCGGTTACAGTATCCATTGCTGCGGATAGCATAGGGATTTTCAGGCTGATGTTTTTGGTGAGACGGGTGCCCAGTTCTACGGTGGAAGGCATTACGGTAGAGTGTTTGGGCAATAAAAGCACATCGTCAAAGGTGTAAGATTTTAAGATATTCATGGCTGCTCCATTTCGTTAAATACTCATTTGGGATGTCGCCTGGCGAGAGATCACCTGACGGAATCTGGGTGAGAAAATGCTATTGGGTTTGCTTTTGAGAAATTCTTTGGCCAGATCAACTTCCGCATCGCGGTCTGAGATCAAGGCCAGGCCCAGATATTGGGCATACTCGGCGGCGAGTTCATCGGTAAATTCGTGTTTTAAAAGCCTTGCCGCCCGCGGATTGTCGTCCAGGCCGATCGCCCATTCTATCGCGAGCAGTAGCAGCTCTTCATCGCCGGTTTGGTCAAAGAGAATCTCGAGGCTATCTATTCCTGCAGGCCTAAAGAGTTGCAGCTCCCTGATGCTCTGGGCAAAAGTGATCTTCTGAGCATCGTCCAAAGCTATGCTTAGCATATTCAGGTAGATAATGTCATTGGCAAAATCGCCCCCGGGATGTTTCAGCATATACTCATGCATCAAAGAATCCGCATGAGCACTCTGAACTTGCATAAAGGCAGACAGGAAATACAGATAGTCTCGTTTTTCAAGAAGCTGCGGCACCTGCACTCTTTGCAAGGCAAGCTCTGCCGCCTGATAATCAAAGCTCAATATGGACAGGCGCGCCAGGTCCAAATCCACTTCCTGACTCACCAGAGCCTGGTTTGTGTATTGCTTGCTATCTATCAAAAGCTGCCGGACGAGGTCCAAATCCACTCCTCTGGCCAGATCGTTGTCCGCCTTTAGTCTGTGGATGGAGACGTTGAGGTTATTGCGCTTGTTTACCGGGCTCAGCTGCCAGAAGGGATCATCCAGCAGCTCTTCCAGGGCGGCAGCACAGGAGTCGTACAGCGCTTCCTGATAAAAGATTTGGGCGATCTCAAAGCGGAAGCCGAGGCTTTGTAAGGGCTGGGTACTAATCTCAGCCAGATGTCGGTTTGCAGCTCTGGCCAAGTCGTAGTTTTGCAACTTCAATTGATCTCTGGCAAAATTGCGCATATAGGTAGAGGGTAGGCGCTTATATATCTCCATAGCCTCAGACTCCTGATTCACCGCCAGTAGCGAAGCGGCAAAAAGCTCCAGGATGATATCAGATTCAGAGTCCTTTGCTGCAGATCTGATCATGGCAATCAAGCTGCTATCCTGCTCTACAATGCTTTTGATCTGGTTTTTTACAAACATATTGACGTTTGTACTGTTGGCCATATAAGCCAGATATTCCCTGAGGGCGGCTGGATAGCGCTGCAGCTGCATATTGGCATTGGCAAGCTCCATCATAAAGAGGGTCTCGTCCAGCTCGGCTCTGGCCTTTTCATAGACCTGAACCGAGTATTCATAGTGCCTCCGGCGTTCAAAGTAGGAAGCCAGAAGCCGGTATTTATTTTGATTTTGAGCGTTTAACTGCAGATAAGCTTCCGCCATCTGATAGGCTTGGGGCAGCTTTCCTTGCAGGATAAAGAGTTGAATCCGCTGTTCGGTATAGATATTTGCATCCAAAGTTCTCTGATACTTTGTAAGTAAGGCTTCGGCCTTGTCGGATGCGGAAAGATTGAAATATATCTGCATGAGCTGCAAGATGGAATTCAGATCATCCGGATACTTTTCCAGGATTTGCAGATATACGGTTTCAGCCTGTTGGTATTCACGGCGGATAAGGTGTTGATTTGCTTGCTGCACCAGGATCTGGCGTTCGTCGTATTGCGCCATCAAAGGTAGCAATAGTAGCAGCAGTAGTATGGTCAATAAGGCTTGGCGCATTACTCGGCTCCTTCCTGTAAGATTTTGAGGTATTCCATGATCAGCTGTTGGTACTCGCGGGGATAGTTTTTAAAGCCATCATCCAGCATCATAGCGCGCCTTAAGGCATCGTAATCCACCGCTTTGATCTGATCTGCAGAAGGCAGGCCGGTGCTGCTCTCAGCCTTTCTTTTCTCACTGGTGTCTCGCTTTGTGATCGATTTTTGGGCATCCAAAAGCCGGCTGAGTATATGCTCCTGCTGTTTCATGATGGCAGGATCAAAGCGATTTTGGCGCAGATTGCGGGCCACCGATTCCGCTTCATCGATGATCTGCTGGATAGCGTTACCCTGCTTTTGGGCTTCGGGGTCTTGCTGCAGAGCGCGTTTGAGGTTCTCCGCCAGACGCTCTTGATCTGAGGCCAGCTTTTGCACCTGCTCCTGCATTCCGGCATCCATCCGGCCTCCCTGGCTCTGCATCTGCATCATCAGCTGTTCGGTAAGCATATTCATCGCCATCTGCTCCTGCCCCATTTGCTCCAGCATCTGCATCAGGGATTGCATGCCTCCCCCTCCCCCGCCTCCGGAAGAAGCATTTTGCTGAGCCAGCATCAGGTCGTAAGCCATGAGGTTCAGGCTTTGCTGCACTGCATCCAGGTCTTTGCGGATATTGGGGGTGCGGCTTTGTCCCAATACGCCGAAGATATCCCGATAGGCCTTATTAGCACTGGTCAGATCAATGTAAAACTTGGGGGGAAGCACCATGCTAACCTGGGGCTTGCTAAAGAGTTTATTCAGCGATATCTGCAGGCCTTCATACGCAGATATCAGTTCCGGCACCAGCGGATAAGGATCGTTTTCATAGCGCTCTTTGGTAGTTTCGTGCTCTTTGGAGAAAATCAAAAGCTCGCGGATAGCCTGCCCTATAGCCTGCATCACCTCGCCTTGAGAGCCGGAGCTCATGGATTCTTTCATGGCGGCAAGCTTGAGGGTAAAGCGGCGCATCTTTTCCAGCGCTTCGCTTTGCGACTGCTGGGATTGGGGACGTTTATCCCCCTTAAGAGCCTGCTCAGAGCTCTGCATATCCTGATCTGCCTTGCTTTGCTTCATATCCTGAAGCAGCTCTTCCAGCATCTTACTGGCCTTGGGATCGCCGGCCAACTGCTCTTTCAGAGCCTCCAGTTCCTGCAGCAGCGCATCATACTTCTCGCCAATCTGCCCTTGCTCGTCTGCCAGTTTTTGATGATCCTGCGCTGCATCTTTGGTTTTCTCGCTCAAAGCTTTTTGCATCTTTTCCATTTCTTCGGAGATTTGCAGGGCTTTTTGCACGGCCTGCTCGTTTTTGATGCTTTCCAAGAGCGCCAGGGTCTGCTCTATCTTCTGGGCAAAATCCTCCATGGAAAACTTGAAGTCCTCCATAGCCTTGCGCAAATCCTCCGGCCGCACATTTTGCATGGCCTTCTCCATCTCACGCATGGCATCATAGAGCTCATCGGTAGCGATCTCTTGCATCAATTCCTGAATTTTCATCATCTTTTGCAAGGTTTCTTGAGACAGGGTGCTATTGGCCTGCATTTTATCGATCAATTCCTGATAGCTTTCGGCGATGTTTTCCACCTGCTCAGACAGGTCTTGTTGATTTTGCAGGATGTCTTCCAGCTCTTTTTTATCTTCCCACTGCATATTTGGGTCTTTGAGCAATTCCCGCCGCTTTTCTTCAAAACGCTGCTGAATCTTCTCGCTTTCTTCCAGGGCAGTGTTGAGCTCGTCTTTGCGCATCTTCTCCTGGCTTTCTATCTCGGCATAGATTTCTTCGATAGAAGGAAAGCGGGCCCGATAGCGGGTGCTCACACCCTTTTGAGGCTCGGGAGCGTTATCGTATATCTCTGCCCAATACGTAACTATATCTCCGGGGAAGAGATCCAGGGGGTTCATATCCCAAAGGTAGTCTGTATTATACAGTTTATTGGGAATCACGCTTTGGATGTTTAGTGCGATGGGCTCTTTGCTGTTGATTTGATAATGCAGGCTGAAATTGGCCAGGCCAAAATCATCGTTTGCCGTGATGATCAGAGGTAGCATCAGATTTTGATTCAAGGTGACATCCTCACCTGGGAAGATAATCCGAATCTGGGGAGGATCATCCGGCAGAATCCGGATCTGCTTTTCTTCAGGGCGGGATTTGCGTCCCAGCTCATCCTCGATCTCCAGATACCATTGATCGGGATTCTTGAGGGTAAATTGGGTGATGAAGCTGCTTTCATCCATAGGCGAAAGGTCTTTGCGGCTGGCATCTGAAAACACCATGCTGGCCCTCTTTAGAGGAATATTGCCCTGTATCCTGAGGGTTACTTTCGTGCCCCGATAAGCCTCGATATTGCCATAGCTCAGGCTATCCGAAAAATTCGGTATTCCCGTGTAAGCCGGATAGTCGTAAGACACGCGCCAGCTGCGGACTATGGGCTCGTCCAATACCTTGATCCGGTAGATTGGGCTTTTTGTGATCTCGTTTTCCGCATAGTATTCGATGCTGCTTTCCAGACGGGAAAAGAGATAGCTATGCTGAGAAAGTCCCAATTCCCGCCAGGACTCTTTGGTGCGAAAATACAGCCTATGCTTCAGGCGGGGGTCCGGAGCATCGATCTTGATTAAGACCTGTTCGTTCTTACCTATGGTGATATTCCCCGGGCTGAGGCTGATATCCTCTTTATATACGATCTTGGGGGCTTTATTGGTATAAAACTGTCGAAACGCTATGCTAAAATCCGCTCTCTGGAAATACCAGAAGCTGCAAAGAGCCAGTCCCAATAAGGTGATCAGGATGATCTTTCGCCCTCCAAAGACCTTGGGAACTTCGTATGTATTATCCTGCAAACGCTGGGTGGCAGAGCTTAGCAGGGCTTTCGTGATGGGATTTTCTCCCTTTTGCTGCCAGAGCTCCCAGGCATTTTGATACAGATCGTCCTTCAGCCCATGCCGGGCATCCAGATAGCGGGTCAATCTGTCAAAGCCCCAGAGGTCTCGATATGCCTGCCATAGAATATAGACTATTGTAAGCGCCAAAGCCCCGCGAATAGCTATATTCGCATAGAGCAAGGCGGGAGAATAGGCACCCAGGATCAGCCATAAAATGAAATATACATGCACACCACAGCCAAAAAGCAGGGCGCTGCCGATGATAGCTCTCAAAGCTATGCCGAAATTTATCTTATTCCGATATGTCCTGAGTAAGGCTTGGTATTTATGCATTAATTTCTCCCTTTTACTTGAGTAAAACAAATTGCAGGCCTGTAGATGTCAAGGCAAAAAACGAAACTGCCATTTCTGAGCTTGAATAAAAAGCGCAGCTTGGGCAGATTCCCTGTGTTTACGGCATTAAAACGCTTTGGGGCGAAACCAGGTCCGCCCCAAGCATAAACTTAACTGAAAGCGAGCTTTCACTATCGGGAATGAAAGCCAGATTCTTTGTACTTCGTTGGATTGGTTTGATCGCTGGATTTGGATGCTTGCTGGATTGGATGCTTGCTGGATTGGATGCTTGCTGGATTTGGATGCGTCTCGCATCCAGCAAGGCTGGAGGCCTTGAAAAATGAGCACGTTTCGTGCTCTGCAGGCGAGACGCCTGCAATCCAGCAGCTCTACCATGTTTTCAATCCTCTGAGCAGCTTTCAGGTAAACTCCAAACAATCTCAGGTAAACTCCAAACAATCTCAGGTAAACTCCAAACAATCTCAGGAAACTCCAAACAATCTCAGGTAAACTCCAAACAATCTCAGGAAACTCCAAACAATCTCATGTAAATTTCAAAACCCTAAAAGAAGCATAGCTTTACCAGGATTGCGACCAAGAGCGCTGAATTTATAATCAGCCAGATCGTTACCCGGTTAGCTATCTTTTCATAAGTATCCCGGTTATATTGGATCTTGCGTTCAAGGCGCACCAGCATATGTTCGATAGTACCTAATTTTTCAGCAGATATATCGGATTTCCGGATGCTTTCATTGTGGCTAAAGTTTCTTCTGAACTGTCTGAAGAGTTCAAACAACAAGGGAATAAATGTGGGCATGAAACGACTAAGACCAGATTTTTGCATTAATTCTCCTTAAAACTTGTAACCCAGGTTCAGGTAGTGGGTAGGATTGAGCACTGAATGATAGGTGAAAGCATAATCCAGGCTCACACCTTCGAGAACGAAGGTAGCGCCGGCAGAATAGGTGGCTGGATTTTGATGCACGCCAAAGCGCAGATACAGCGGTTCAAAGAGTTGTGCTTCCACGCCGCCCATAAATTCAGTTTCTTCGGCGAAGTCCTTTTTTGCTTCGATGGAAGTAGTTACCCCATCATAAGGCATATAGGAGATTCCCAGGGCCAGGCTGCTGGGCAGATCAAGCTGATTTTCAAAGCCCATCTTGGCCTGTCCCAGATTGGTAATGGCAAAGCCGAGCTTGGTACGGGTATGCAGCAGTGCAGTTACGCCCAGATCAAAGCCAAAGGCATCATCGCTATCATCGTCGTCGTCAAATTTGAGATTATAGTAATTCAGGTTATAGCCAAAATTGATAGTTGAGTGGATATCCTTTTGCAGAGTAATGCCATGAGACAGGCTCCAGATTTGTTCTCCCATCAGCGAATAGTCTTCAAAATCCACGTCCAGCATGCGAACTCCAAGGCCCAGAGTTCCAAAGTTCTTAGGAAGTTTTGCGCCCAAAGCCAGGGTCTTATACTCAGAGAATTTTTCGCCGTTCAATTGGGAAAATCCGACTTTTGCTTCATAATCCAGATCGGCCAGACCGGCTGGATTGAAGAAGATGGTATTCATGTCGTTTGCGACGCTCACAAAAGCGCCACCCATACCCCGGGCCCGGGCGGAGCTTTGATAATCTCCATATATTCCCAAGAGCATGGCGCAGGGAATCAGAATCAGGCTAAGTAATATTATTTTCTTCATGTTTTACTCCCTATTTCAAACGTGATTTGATCACGATGGGTTGCACTGTGTTGTACCTTTTACCGGTCTCACGATTACTCACTTCGGCATGGCAGTAATAAAGACCGGCGGGCAGCAGCTTCATATTGCTGTCACGTCCATTCCAACTGGTGCGTTCGATGCCGGTAGAGGAGGTGAAATTCTGATGCACAGGAGTGGCCACCAATCTACCCTGAGCATCGTATATGCGGATCAAAGCCCGCGCTAAAAAGCCGGTCTTAGTCCCGTATTCGATGTTTATCTTTTCGTTCATAGAAGGATCAAAGATGTTTTTGCCACTTTGATCGGTTCCAATGCTAAGATGTGCTTTATTCTCAGTGATTTTGACCATCAGCTTGCCATTGGTCAAAGCCGTGATATCCACGTCATCATAGCGGAATTCTTCCAGATGGATCACTATGTCGCCATAGCTTTTGGGTTCAAATTTGAGCTTGATCAAGACGGCATCATCAGTTTCTGAGATCAGGTTATCCTGTCCACCGTAGTGCAAGGTAATGATATCTCCTTCAGCGGAAACGGTCTCGATGGGACTGTACAGACTGAGGCTGCCCGAAATATCATAGCCTTGATACAAGACCTGGTTGGGATCTATGCGAATCTTAATCTCATATTCGCGTACTCCCCATTCACTTTTCAGCTTGCTGGTATAGACGTTCAGGGTGTTTATCTGATCCAGGACTCCATTACTTTCGGTACTAATTCTGATGATAGAATTGCTCACGTCATCTACCTTCATCATATCGCTGGCATCGCGAGGCAGGATTTTGTAGCCGGCTACGCTGTGATAATCTACCACGCCCTGAATCTGACTCCACCATTCACCTACCACGATTTGTGAGGCCTGGGGAACATAGAGCACGTCATCCACCATAGCCTGCACATTGCTGCTGTCTGCTATCTTATACTGTCCATAGCTATCCATAGTGCTTTTGATCTGGACGTCATTAAAGCGCACCAGGACCCCTTCGTATTGTTCTGAGCTATTGTTATTATAGGGCAAATCCGCAGTGGAAAGCGGAGTAATAGGGATAGTATTGTTTTGGGATAAGACATCGCTTGAGGTAACGCTGGTAAGCTCGGTGAGGTTAAAATACTCGCTCACGGTTCCGGTAAGCTTCACCATATCACCCAGCTCCACCAGATTGCTGGTATTGCCATGGAACACATAAAGTCCGCTCCAGGGGCCTCCTTCGGCATCACCGATGTAAAAAGAGGAACCGCGGTTTATGGCAGTTACTATGCCCTGAACCGTTACCGATTGTCCATTATATGGTGAATCGCCGTTGGGATTATCCGTATATTGGATATCATAGCAGCTAAGCTGGGCCATGAGTCCGGCAGACAACATTAGGGCTAAAATACTGATAAGGATACCTTTCATTTATATCTCCTTGCTATACATATCTTGCGGAATTTGCTCCCGGGCCGGGATTTCAGATTTGGCCGCTGGAGCATCTTTGATAAAAAATAAATCTATAATCAGCAGACAGACAGCGATAAAGATGCAGCTATCTGCGACATTGAAGATGGGAAATCGGTGCATAATGAAATCTGGAAAATCAACATTGATAAAATCTGTAACTCCCCCCAGCAGAATCCGGTCTATCAGGTTACCCAGCGCGCCGCCCATCACCAGGCCAAAAGCCACAACCTGAATCCGGTGTGTACTTTGATACAAAAGATAGACGATGAAGATCATCGCAATGCAGGTGGTAGCGATAAAAAACACACGGTTTACCACGTCACTGGAAAATCCAAGGCTGAATGCCGCTCCGGTGTTATTCACATGAGTCAATAAAAAGGTATCGCCAAAAAGGTTTGCCAGCACGGGCACACTATGATATAGCTCAATATTTGTGCGCACCAGTAGCTTGGTGATTTGATCAACCACAAGTACTATCATCATGATCAGGTAGGCCGGGGCTATCTTGAGTTTCGTCTTCATAAATCAGCGTCTTTGCTTACGCTTCTTGGTCTCCATCTTCTCTTTGCAATCTATGCACAGCGTGGCATAGGGAATGATCTGCAAGCGTGCTACAGGAATCTCCTCTCCACACATCTCACAAAAGCCAAAATGTCCATCCTGCAACCGGCGCATAGCGTCATTGAGCTTGCGGATCTTTTCCCGCTCGGTTTCCATCATCTTCACAGTGTGTTCCATATACTGAGTATCGGAGCCTTGATCGGCCTGATGATAGGCATAGGAAGAAAGGTCACCGCTGCTCTCGCGGGAACCCACACTCTGGTCCTTGTTCATACTTTCAATGTAGGCCATGCTTTCTTTGAGTTCTGCCAGAATCAGCTCTTCAAAGAACTTCAGCTTTTCGGCGGAAATTTTCTTTTTTGCCATTATTATCTCCTAATCTTCTCTCTCAATATCACTGACATTCCATATAATAAAAACTGGCGTCTTATGTCAATGAAAAACTACGACAGCCGGGCTATGAACTCTACGAGGATTTGCTTTAGCTGTTTGGAGGCTACCCCGGCATGCTGTCTGATCTCTTCCTGAGAATGTGCCAAGGCATGGAAGAGGTTGCTATAATTTGTCACGATCGAATAGGCCAATACTCTGATTCCCGCATGACGTGCCACGATCACTTCCGGTGCGGTGGACATACCCGCCAGGTCTGCACCCCAGGAGGCGAAAGCTGCGCACTCTGCCCTGGTTTCGAGGCTGGGGCCGCTCACCGCCAGATAGACGCCGGTAAAGGTCTCGATTTCAGTCTTGCAGGCGATCTCATCACAGACCCGGCCATATTCCGGATCGTAAAGCTCGTTCATGGAAGGAAAGCGTTCGCCCAAGTCCTCGATATTGTCCCCCACCAAGGGATTTATTCCCATGAAATTGATGTGGTCGGTGATGCGGACTATGCTGCCCGGAGCAAGCTTTTTGCGCAAGCTTCCCGCGGCGTTGGTCACGATCAAAGTACTGACTCCCAAAGCGGCCATCACACGGGTGGGGAAAACCACCTTGTCCATGGCATGCCCTTCGTAAAAATGAAAGCGTCCCTGCATCAGCAGCACGGCTTTGCCAGAGATCCTGGCCAAAATCAGATTACCTTTGTGCGAAGGCGCAGTGCTTTGTACAAAGCCTGGAATCTCCCGATATGGGATGCTCTTCAATATCTCAAATTCATCAGCCATATCGCTGAGTCCGGTACCCAAAATAATCCCAATCCGGGGTAATTCCGGCAGGCGTTCTTTTAGCCAATCTGCTGTTTCTATATATGTCATTGCTTTCCTGTCTCCGTATTTTTGTGTACGATTTCTTCTTTTATCTGTTTAAATTCGCCATCCATCAGCTGTTCGCTATCCTTACTAAGCAAGGGGTCTTTGCTGATGCGATCCTGAAAGCTTTGCAGCTCCACCCTGAATTGCATGAGGAACTGACGTTTTTGCTCTTTAATGGATAAATATTGATGCTCCAACACGCTGAGATGATGCTTCGCTTCATTGATTGCCCGTTTGGCTTTCAATTCGGATTCATGAATGATGTTTTCCGCTTCCTTGCGGGCATTTGCGATGATATCCGCTTTAGTTTTTTCGGCAAAGACCAGAGTGCGGCTGATGAGCTCTTCCCGGCGCTTGAGGTCTTCCACTGCCGAGGAAGCCGTAACCGCCTCCTGCTTCACTTCATACTGCTGCTGCTCGTGTCTGGCAATATCACGCTCCTGCCGCTTGAGCCGCTCTTCCAGCTCATCTGCCATCTGCTCCAAAAAGGCGCGAACCTCTTTTTTGCTGTACCCGAAGAGCTGTCCGGAAAACTCTTGATGTCTTATATCCAAGGGGAACAAGGCCATGCATTCCTCCTATTTACAAAATGCTGATTAATATCCTTCGCAGGATGTTTAAGAGAAGATAAGCCACTATGGGCGAAAAATCAAGTCCCATATTTGGCATTATGTTTCGGATAGGGCCCAAAATAGGCTCCGTGACTGCGTATAAAAAGCGTAATATCTGGCTGCTAGGGTCTCGGATAATCCAGCTGGAGATCACCCGGGCCAGGATGATGAGATTGTAGATAGCTATCAGATTGACAATAGAGCGTATCAAAACAGTGGTAACGGGATTCGCCATCAGTCCATCACCTCATGACAATTTCGGCAACGGGCCTCATAAGCCTCGGTAGAACCTACCAGGATTTGGCCATTTTGATGAACTGTGCGCTGGGTGCGGTTGGCAGGATTGCCACATTTCATGCAAATAGCCAGATTCTTGGTCACATATTCCGCTATCGCCAAAAGCTGCGGGATGCTGCCAAAGGGAGTGCCCTTGTAATCTTGATCCAGACCGGCAACTATCACCCGATATCCCTGATCCGCCAGGTCGTTACAAATCCCTACTATCGATTCGTCAAAAAACTGCGCTTCATCGATGGCGATAATCTGAGTATCCTCCTGAATATGAGTATAGATTTCGGATACCTCGTTGATCGGCACTGATGGAGCCTGCATATTAGAGTGAGAAACAATGTTGTTTTCATCATAGCGATCATCCATCACAGGCTTGAAAACTATCACTTTTTGCCTGGCATATTCAGCTCTGCGGATTCTGCGAATCAGCTCTTCGGTCTTGCCGCTGAACATACTGCCGCAAATTACTTCGATCCAGCCAGTTTTTTGGTTTATTATATTCAATGTATATCTCCCAATGGGTAAAATCACGATATCTCCAAACTGAAATAAGGGGGATTTTTGTCAAATGCTTTGTCATAATATTCGCACATACCGCCCAAAAGCTCTGCAAATCAGGATGCTTTCATTCACATAATATCACCAGCAAGCTACACAGCTGACTGAGTCCTGTAGTGACGATATTTCAGATAGCAATCACATACCGCACAATGCATCGAGTCCTGTAGGGACGCCATTTCAGATAGAAAACCACAGCTGCACAATGCCTCGAGTCCTGTAGGGACGCCATTTCAGATAGCAATCACATACCGCACAATGCATCGAGTCCTGTAGGGACGCCATTTCAGATAGCAATCACATACCGCACAATGCCTCGAGTCCTGTAGGGACGCCATTTCAGATAGCAATCACATACCGCACAATGCCTCGAGTCCTGTAGGGACGCTATTTCAGATAGCAAGCCACAGCTGGACAATAGTTTGAGTCCTGTAGGGACGATATTTCAGATAGCAAGCCACAGCTGGACAATAGTTTGAGTCCTGTAGGGACGCCATTTCAGATAGCAAGCCACAGCTGGACAATAGTTTGAGTCCTGTAGGGACGCCATTTCAGATAGCAAGCCACAGCTGGACAATAGTTTGAGTCCTGTAGGGACGCCATTTCAGATAGCAAGCCACAG
>Ga0265294_10000540_pt1 | contig 50547 bp, 42 predicted proteins | sample MunlanPumphouse3_FD_192504 | JGI IMG/M metagenome (GOLD analysis project Ga0265294, IMG submission 192504) | Groundwater microbial communities from a municipal landfill in Southern Ontario, Canada - Pumphouse #3 | ecosystem: Environmental > Aquatic > Deep subsurface > Groundwater | place...
GGATGGAGAGCCATATGCGCTCTCAGAAAATTCCTGAAGCGCCCGCCGAGGTGAGTCGTTTGAGGCACCTGCCCTGCGGCGAGCTGCACGCCTGGACCTTCTGCGTTCCCGATCGTATTTTCTCAGACAGATTGATGCTGATAGGTGCCGGTGCAACCATCGCGAGAGGCGCCTGGGTCGGCTGCATCAGGCCCATGTATATCAATCCGGACAATCCGGTTCCGCATGCCGCGCCCAAGTCCGTCAAGTAATATTCCATGGCGCCGCGCGCGCGACCGGGCGCAGCAAATACCGATACGCTCTCTTGTGGAAACAGCGGATGGGGCTTCCGGCACGACTCAACTGTACGGCAGGATTTGAACTGTTTCCTTGCTACGGAATAGATATGGTATAACGCTTACGCTCTCCCGCCTTGATCTTTCCGGTTACATAAGTTTTGCCATCGGAGAAATGCATACCCCGGCCCATTTTGACGCTGTAAGAGATCACGTCGTCGTCATTACACTTATATGCCTTACCGCCGCTGTGCAGGCCGATGATTTCCAGCGTGTGTTTGCCCCGGCTTAACTGATTGATGTTGAAATGCCGCTTGTTTCCGGCGGGTGTCGATCCATAGCCTGTTCCGTCAATGGCCAGCCCGATGGTATCGTCTCGACATTCATTGTCATCCACAATGACTTCCCACTCGTAACACCCCTCATCAATCTGGTTGTTTCCATTGTTGTCGATTCCGTCGCCGCAGATTTCCCGGTTTCCATGGGTCCCGCCACCGGGAGGGCTGCTGCCGGCATACTTATAGAATTTATATGCCACCGGAGTTCCTGCATGTAATTTTTGACCGAACTCATATTGTGCGAGAGCGACTTTTTTGTCATTCCCTGCATCATGGGTTGGTATGACATTCCCATAGTCAGGAGCGGGAACAAGGCTATGCGATTTCAATACAGCGATCGCGTCCTGAGCATACCTGGTTTTGATGTCCGGCATGACAGCCGGAACTTCAAACTCTATCATTTGACCATAATGTGTCGATACCATTGTGAAAAAAGTATCTAAAATCGCATCTTTTCCTTTGTCCTTTGCAAATCCATAAACCAGACCCGGAATACTGGTCGCCTTGAGCGCGTTTTCAAAAGCTGAAACCATATCGCTGCGATAAAATTGGATGGCTTCTCTGATACTGCCGGTTTTGCTGTACATCAGATACGGAAAGACGGCAATTCTGATACGATGCATTCCCGGATGCAGGCCGGTTGTTATGTATAACGTTATGAACCTGGGATTGGCAGGTTCTATGTCCTGGTAAACCTCCATACCATTCCTGATCGCAATGGCGGGACTGAATCGATCCTCTGCGGCCCAGTAATAGATTCTGTAATCAAACCCGGCATCGTATACTACCCCGCGGCCGTCATCATTGCCCGGTCTTAAAACAGTCGCCTTGAAACCATAGGTGTATTTTCCAGTTTCCTTATTGAAAAACGTTTTGCCTGTGTGCTCGACTTTCACAACCTGGAGGGGCGTTCCGAAAAATGAGCAGGTGGCTGGAAAGGATAACGGTTTAAAATTCACGGCAAACGGCTCTGTAAAACCAGCGCGGCACAGCGCGAAGATTGTAAGCAGTACCATACCGAGGACAGAATGGATTGTTTTCACTGTTTTTTACCCTGTTTTACATGTCTTAACGCTGAAGCGGCATCATTTCAAATGAAACATATTCACATTTGAGTAAATTGCGGCATTTTGCAATCCAGGGCGGAAAACTTCGACCCTGAGCTGCCGTATGCCTGCCCGGCGTGAACAGGCTTTGAATCCGGAGTTTGCTTTCAGACCTGTCTGTTTTTTCGAAGAAAGGCGACCCGTCGATTGCGGATCGGAAAAACAGCTCAAATTATCGCTTGTACAGCTTGAGTGCCTGTTCTCCGTTATGATAGGTCATTTCCCCGGCCTGCACATCCAGCCTCAATTCGGCTTCTCTTTTTCCGCCCACAGCGTCATACCCGAATTCCGTTCCCTCAAAAACCGCGGCATTCCACGGCTGGGGGCTCACCCTGAAAACAAGGTCCCCTTCCTCAAAATACTGAAGCCGGTCCAGCGTCAGGATTCCCGTGAACACTCCCTTTGCCTTCTCTTCCAGGGTCACATAGATGATGGATTCTTTTCCGTTCAGCGTCAGAATCCAGTGGCCGCTGATGATCCTGTCCGCTTCGGAGACGATATGCCACGGGACGCCTTCTTCCGCCGCCGGATCATCCTCCGGGTTCCCGAAGCCGCTTCCCTCATGGCGTTCTCCCGTCAATGCCGAACTCCGAAGCCCCTCCCGAACCTGCCGCAATTCCCTCCATAAATCCGGAAGGACCTGTTCCCTTACCGTCTTGCGGTATTCAGCCGTCTGGCGTACCGCCAGAGAAACAAATTTCGCGATCGTTTCTGGCGGTTCGCCCCGCTGTTTCATTTCCAGAAGATAATCAACGAATTCTCCCAGAGGGACGGGACGCAACAGGGTTGCATATCTCACAAACATCAGGTTTTGATCGTTGATCATATTCTCGTGCTCCTCGATCCGCAGTTCGAGTTCGCCCTGCCGCTGCCGCAGTTTGTCATGTTGCGGCGCGTCGCTCGCCCATGCCGGCGCTGAAAAAAGAAGCAACGCCATCATCAGTATCGTTTTCTTCATCGGTTTCGCTCTCCCATCCGCCATGATGAACTTTTCTTACCACGCCTTACCGGATTCACAGCGGCGCATATCCGCCTATTGGGGATTTTTCGAATCATCCATGAACTCGAGGTCATTCGGATTCGTTTCCATATCGCCATGGCCGTGGACCGCTGATTCTCCCGTGCCTGAAGCCGGGGAAAAAACTTCGTCCATCAGGATCAGAGGGCTGTCTTTCCCCGGCGAAGGAGACAACAGGGACGGAATGTCCGTATGGGCGGGATCCACCTGGTATCTCTTTTTAAAATCCTCGTTGAGTTTTCCGGAAAGTCCCTTCATGGCAAAATCGCTCCAGATGCGCCGCCACTCTTCGGAATTTTCCAGGACGGTCGTTCTGGAGGCGAGATAGGCCATCACGGCGAGTTCCAGCCTTTCATAGGACTGCTCGAATTCCGGACCGCGGTATTTTGTCTGGCTCTGAAGAACCGCTCCGAGTATGGCGGCAAGATTCTCGAGATGATGCGGCTTTTGCGGATTCACGTCCTGCAGGGTGAGTTTGTTTGGAATCAGATACACCTGTTCCGCCCAGTACAGCAGGGCATCCAGTTCCTTCATTCCCGTCGACGGGGATACCGCAAAGTCCTCCTGGGAAGACGACGGGAAAACCGCCGGGGAGGAAACAAAAAAGAAAAATCCGCAGAAAATGGCAACCCGCGCGAATCTTCCGGTTTTCATGACACATCTCCTTCCTCTCTGATCTGAACCTTTATCCGTCAGAAATACAGTCCGACTCCGATCCGGTACTCCTGCTTCGCCGTTCTTTCATAGGTATAATTTGTTCCGGACTGATCCCAGCTGCTGAAAGAACTCACGAACAAAGATCCGCCACAGGTCATTTCCGCCTTCACCCACTGGGTTCCGGTGATAACAAGATTCCAGAAAACCTCATTCCCCACCATTTTTTTCTCCGATTGGGTGGTTACACGAAGCGCCTGCCCGACGAAATAGGTGGGCTGTCCAGCCGAACGGGCGGCTTCAGAAATCTTCATTCGGAAAATTTCCAGCCCCTTGAACGCCTCAAAACCCGGAGGCGCAAAGATCACCCTGCCGATATAGGTGTCTCCGGACTTTGAAACATGAATGACGGTCTCGGAATCGCCAAATTTCTTGTATTCTGAGCTGAGGTTGTTTTTGCCCACAAAAAATCTCCACTGACCCAGAACATTCGGCGCAGCCGCTCCCTCCGGAACCGGTTGAATCGATCCGTCTCCGTGCTCGACGCCGAGCAGGGTCACGCCGTCCTTCTCCGCCTGAAGGCCTCCGCCCGCCTTTTGCAGAAGGGCGACCGCCGCTGACTCTCCCCCGCTTTCGAGCAGGGACAGATCGATGGGAAGGGGGGGCGACGGGGAAAAACCGAGAAGGGACGGAACGGCGATGCCGTCCGGATCCACCTTGTAGACGGTGCGTGCATGATTCATATAGTTGCCCTTCAGGGCCTCAGCCCCGTATTCCTTCCAGAAATGCTCGGGGTCTACCGAATGCCCTCCCGAAACCGTCAGGTCCGCGAGAAAGAGCATGACCTGTCCCTGCAACTCGATGAACTGGGGCATGCGGGACGGGTCCGACTTCACATGGGGAAGCTGGGAGCGAAGTACAAGACCGAGCATGATCGACAGGTTTTCCAGATGCCGGGCATCCCGAATATTCACATCTTTCAGCGCTTCGCCGGAAGGGCGAAGGTAAAGCTGCTCCACCGTCTTGAGCAGGTCTTCCACCCTGGAAATGCGTTCGAAAGGAAGCGCCGCCCCGGCGCGCGGCAGATCGGAAAGAAAACCGGAAAGCACCAGGAACAGAACCAGAAAAGCGAATTTCCTTGAAAAGAAAACGGGCTTCATTTCAACATTCCTTCCATTTCTAGTTTGGTCGGATTGATAAAAAAATCACTTTTTGATTTTTTTGGATAGCAACTACAGCGAATGCTGTCAACATGACCTTTCACAGGAGTTGAGGTGCAACCCGGCGGAACAGCGGAGAAAAAAAAAGCCCCGAAATTTCGGGGCTTTTCGAACGATACCGGACGGTATCGGAATGCGCGATGGTGCCGGAGGTCGGAATCGAACCGACATGCCCTTGCGGGCGGAGGATTTTGAGTCCTCTGCGTCTACCAGTTTCACCACTCCGGCGTTATATTTTCAACTTTATAAGCAAAAGCCTCATGCTTTGTCAATACAATTGGTTTTCATTTGAATGGTTTGATAAACCGCGCCAAAACCTCATTGTGCAAGCGCCGCAAAAATTTCTTCGGCCGGAACTGCGCCCTCCCTGAGAACATGGATTCTGCCCGAGCTCGCATCCACAACGGTGGAGCCTGCGCCGCCTCTCAAAGGACCGGCATTCAGAATCATGTCCACGCGTTCGGCCAGGGCCGGGTCGATCCCGGAAACACTTGAACAGCCGCCGGCGCCGGAGATATTGGCGCTGGTGCCTGTGATGGGAATGCCGGTTGCTCGAACCAGAGCCGCCGCCACCGGATGGGCGGGCATCCTCACGCCGATTTTCCCGGTTCCGGCCGTCAGGTTGGCAGGAAGCCCCGGAACCGCTTCCAGAACAATCGTCACGCCTCCGGGCCAGAAGGTTTCCATGATTTTGCGCGCCGCTGGCGGCACATGACTCACCAGAAGTTCCAGCATATCGATTCCGGATATCAGCACGAGTATCGGTTTGGCCTTCGACCGGCCCTTCATCGAAAAAATCTTCGAAATTGCCTGCGCATTCAGGGCATCGGCGCCCAGGCCGTACAGACCGGTTGTCGGAAAAACCACCACGCCCCCCCGAAGAATGCGGTCAGCGGCCTGCCGGATCAGATCCGTTTGCGGACTGACAGGATCGATCGCACATATCTTTTCAGAAAGCTTTAAGTGCTCTGTCTTTCCGTTCAACGCTTTTCACGAGTTCTTCTTTAAAGTACTTGAGCTTTTGGGCCAGTTCCGGATCGGACAGGGCAAGAATCTGGGCCGCCAGAATGCCGGCATTTCTCGCTCCGGCTTTTCCGATCGATACGGTGGCCACCGGAACGCCCGCGGGCATCTGAACCGTTGCAAGCAGCGCATCCAGTCCATTGAGGGCCGAGGAATCGATCGGCACGCCGATCACGGGAATGGTTGCATGGGCCGCCAGCACGCCGGCCAGATGCGCCGCATGACCGGCGCCGGCAATGATGACTCGAACCCCCCGATCCGCGGCTGTTTCGGCCAGATGCGCGACCTTGTGAGGCGTACGGTGGGCCGACGCCGCATGGAGCTCAAAAGGAATGTCGAATTTATGAAGCATTGCCACGGATTCGCTCATGATGCTGAAATCCGAATCGCTTCCCATGACGATGCTTGCCAGCGGTTTTTGATTCAAGCGGCGCACCGCTTTTTGACCGATATCGCGCCGATAATGCGCCCTGTCCCATTGTATCTTTGAAACGGCGCCGTATGCCTTTGAAATGGCATCTTCAACCGTATCTCCCAGGGCGGTGACGCCGAGCACCCGGCCGCCGCTGGTGACAACCCCGCCCTCATGAAGCGCGGTTCCGGCATGAAACACCATGACATCACGAATCTTACGAGCCTCCTTGAGGCCCGAAATCGGAATTCCCTTTGCATAGCCGGACGGATACCCGCCCGAAGCCATCACCACGCACACCGAAGCGCGTTCATCAAGCTCCAGGCGGCATTGATCCAGCCGTTCATCGATCACGGCTTCCATTAAGGGCACAATATCGTTTTTGACGCGCATCAGCAGCGGCTGGGCCTCCGGATCTCCAAAGCGGCAATTATATTCGAGGACCTTGATCCGGTCTCCGGAAATCATCAATCCGGCATACAGAATTCCCTTGTAAGGTCTTCCTTCGGCCGCCATGGCCCGTATGGTCGGAATCATCACCTCATTCATCACCCGGTCGTGCATGTAGCGGTCCACGAGCGGCGCCGGCGAATACGCGCCCATCCCCCCGGTGTTGGGGCCCTTGTCATCATCGTAAACGGGCTTGTGATCCTGAGAGGAAGGGAGCGGCAAAACGGTTTTTCCGTCGGAGAAGGCAAGAAAAGAGGCTTCTTCTCCGGTCAGACATTCCTCGATCACCACCTTATGGCCCGCATCCCCGAAATTCTGATCAATCATGATGCTTTTGAGGGCGTCCAGGGCCTCGGATTCGGAAGCGCAGACGATCACCCCCTTTCCGGCCGCAAGGCCGTCGGCCTTGACCACAATGGGAGCGCCCATCTTTCGAATACAGGCCTGGGCCTTGCGATAGCTGGTAAAGGCATAACCCTCGGCCGTCGGAATCCCGTACTGGGTCATGATATATTTGGAAAAAGACTTGCTGGACTCCAGCTCGGCGGCCCTGCGGCTCGCACCGAAAATCCTCAGACCGGCCGCTTCAAATTGATCGACAATCCCTGAGGCCAGGGGAGCCTCCGGCCCGACCACCGTCAGATCGACCCGGTTTTTCTTCGCGAAAGCAAACAGCGCATCCACATCTTCCGCGGCAATGGGAACGCAAACCGCCAGGTCGGCAATCCCGGCATTTCCCGGCGCGCAGAATATCTTCCTGACCCTGGGGCTTTGCGCAATTTTCCATATCAGGGCGTGTTCTCTTCCGCCGCCGCCTACTACCAGGACTTTCATTCGACCTCCATTCCATGGCGGGCTTTTCCGGCAATCCGGAAAACAAAACCGCCGGGAGTTGCTGTCTCTGTTGGAAATATGTCTTATCGATCCCTATCGGTCTTGATGCTCAGATCTATCAGCGTGTCCAGCAGTTCGGAAAACGAGATGCCGGCAGCCCTGGCCGCCAGCGGAAACAGGCTTGTCGGCGTCATGCCGGGGATGGTGTTTGTCTCCAGCACATAGATATCGCGATCGCACAGAATCATATCGGTACGGCTGTACCCCCTGCAGAACAGGGCCTGATGCGCCATTTTGGCATAGGTCTGCGCCTTTTCGGTCAAGGCGTCGTCGATGCGCGCCGGACATATCTCCCGCGTGGCGCCGGGCGTATATTTGGCCTGGAAATCAAAAAACTCATACCCTGCTCCGGGCAGAATTTCCACGATCGGCAAGGCCCGCAGTTCATCATTGCCCAGAACGCCGCCGGTCAGTTCAATGCCCTTGATAAAGGACTCAATCAAAACGACATCATCATGCCGCCAGGCGGTTTCAAGCGCTCCCGGCAGATCGGCTTCGGATTTTACAATGGACATGCCGATGCTTGAGCCCCCGTTGGCGGGTTTGACCACAACCGGAAATCCCAGCCGCGATCCTATGGTCGCCGTGTCCGGCCGATCTTTTCGATGGATCACGATATAAGGGGGCGTTGGAAGCCCCATCTGATCGTAAAGCTGCTTGGATGCCAGTTTATTCATGCCGATGGCGCTGCCGATAACGCCGGAACCCTGGTAGGGGATATCCAGCAGGTCCAGCAGGCCCTGCACGGTGCCGTCTTCACCATGAATTCCGTGGAGAATGATCAGGGCCGCGTCGATCTGACCGGCATCGGCTACAAGCCGGTTTAAATCCGTGCTGGGGTCATACCGAAGGACCCGGTACCGCTGCTTGTCCAGCGCTTCAAAAACCTGGTCGCCGCTTTTTAAGGACACCTCCCGCTCCGAAGATCTTCCGCCGGAGAGCACTGCCACGGTAAGCTTTTTCATAGAATCCAACTTTCAAGCCAAATCACGGCATTATCCTCATTCGTGAAACAATTTTCCTTTTGCCTGATTAAATTCATCGAGCGTAATCAGCCCTTTTTCCAAAAGGCGGGAAAGTTCGGTAAGTTCTCTGATGCGAACCGTTGTCGGATCCTCCAGTTGAAGCGGATGAGAATAGTTCTGCGTTCCCAGCTCCGGCAGGGTCGATGGAGCGCCGACGCGAATTGAGGCCACTCCTCCCAGAAAACTGACTTCAACCGGACGCCCGTTGAACATGGGAGAGTTCAAAGTATCCCGAATCGACCGGCCTTCCGACTTGATCCTGCGATAAAACAGGTAGGTTGCCAACAAGATCAGTGCGGAAATGCCCAGAAAGATCCATATCATGTAATTGACGAATCCACGGAAAAAAAGGACCAGCAAACCGATCGCAATGATCAGAATTACATGAAGTATCAATATGACAAAGGCCATCGAAACGCTTTTAAACAGGCCGCTGCCTTCCTTCTTAAAATTTTCGTTCATTTGTTGTCTGCGCATTTAAAATATCAAAAATCCAATATGACGCCCTCGGGTCAGCGGCGGTCTTTTTGACCAAACCGCTCCACGAGTTTTTGCTCATAACGTTGAGGCATATCAAATGATATGGAAGCCGACCGCATGGCGTTGAACTTCAATATCAGCAGGTTCAACTTTTTGAGGGTGCGGTACTTCTCGACCGTATCTTCCATTCCGGCGAGAAGTTCCTCGGTTTGAACGATCTGCTTCTTAAGCTCGATTTCCGGCGGAAGACAGTCGGCGTTCTTCAATATTTTATAAGCCAGCCGTATTTCTTCCGGAACCAGGCTGTCGTTTTCCAAAGCCAGAGGCTTGCCCGCGCCGCTGAGGTTTTCAAATTCGCCCCGTTGCTGCGCGTCCCGTATTCTTTCTTCGACAATTTTTTCAAAACCTGTCAGCATGGCGCCTTCGCATCACGATAAATCTTCAAAATCGCCCTTAATTTATACAATCCTCCCATTCTTTTCAAGCACTAATATCGTGTTTCAGGGGACATGGCCGGCCTCTGGACTAGTTCGTCAGGTCATCACAAGGACAGTTTAAAGAAAATGAGTTCAACGGCGGGCTTCAAAGAATTACTTGCAAATCGGAGAATTCAGAGGTAAGTGACAAAAAGTTCATGATAACAGGACCCCTTCGAATATAATTTTTTCTCAACAAAGGCTGGTAAAGATGAATAAGATAACCGGGTTTGGGTTTCTCTCATGGTTAGGAAGTATTGTTCTGATCGGTTTTCAGGCGCTATCCATGCTGATGGGCAAAACGGGAAACTGGGAAGACCTCTCCATCACCGATATGGCAGGTGCGGACAATATGAGCTGGATTCAGAGCATACCCCTGGAACAGATTCAAGCCGGATTCAACTACCTTGTAACAATGCCCCTGTACCTGCTGCTTCTCGTCTTTGGCGGCATACTGATTTTTCTCGGCCTCTTTGTGAAAGAATAAGACCGGGTTCCGCCATCCTGCAGCCGGGCGGGTCGGCAAACCGGTTGTGTTTCTGAATAATTGCAGGGACTGAAAGGAGATATCCGCACTCCAAGAATTGCATTTAATGAACAGCAGCGCTGTTTTAATACTCAATGATTGAGTCACCCTGTTTTCGAACCATACAATGAGAGCGCGGCACTTATGGCGATAGACACTACAGCTGAACGCAGATCCGAACCAAGGGTACCGGCCGATCCATTCAAAAGCGTTGAAATTTCGATAGCCGGGCTTTCCGCTATTTATCTGTTTTCATTGCGGCAACTGTCCGAGACAGGCCTGGGCATCCTTGTTCAGCAATGCTCCGACATCGTGAACCACATCAAAGTGGGCGACATTCTGAATATGAAATACCTCGCCCAGAAGCCGGACCCCCCTGTTGAAATTAAAACGCAAATCAAGCACATCACAAAAATCGACGCAGGAAGATACAGGGGGCATTATACTGTGGGATTGAAGATCATCCAGTAGCCGGTCTGCAATAAAGCCCGTCGATGAGGGCTCGTTGCCGCCTTTTCAAATCAACGAATACACGCAAGCCGTTCAGATCTTGTACTTCCCGAAATCATCCGCAGAGAGTTTTTTCAGGTATTCGGCCCATTTCTCGCCATCCTCGCTTTTGTCGGCGGCCTCGCCCTCTGTGCCGGATTTCACCTTTTCCAGCACGCTGTCATCCACGCAGATCGGGCTTTGAAACCGCAGGGCCATCGCAATGGCGTCGCTCGGACGCGCATCCATGCTGAAACGTTTTTCGCCCTGGGAAAAGTGGATTCTGGAGTAGAAGGTATTGTCCTGAAGATCGCAGACCTCGACCATGGCGATCTGGAAATGATGCAGATCCAGAAAATTCTTGAAAAGATCATGCGTCATGGGTCTTTCGAAACTGATATTCTGAAGGGCCGCCGCAATCGAGGTGGCTTCCATCAGACCGATCCAGATGTTCAGCGTGCGATCATCCTCAATGGATTTCAGAATCACGATCGGCGTATTGGAGTCCGGGTCCAGGGTCAGTCCGGCTATGCGCATTCGCTGCAACATTTTTGAAAACTCCTTTCACGTCCATCGGCCGGGCAGGTCTGAGCAAGCTCTCCCCGAAGCGAATGGGCAAAGGCCCTCTCGATTCGAAGGGTCGGCATCGTCCCGGTATAGTTGCAGGAACCGCAACCCGTAAAGTTCACCACCTTGTTGCAGGGGGTGCGTCCGGTCCACTGCATTCCCATGGCATCCTGTTTTTTTCCCGGGCCTTCGACCAGCACGGGCTGAAGGGTTCCAAGCAGGGCCTGGTGCCTGGAGAGGGTGATCTTCTTTTGCAGGTTCAGAAGTTCGGTCAGCCGGGCCCCTTTTTCCGCATCATCCACCTTTCCGTCCAGATCGACCGCAGGAACGCCGGGACGATCCGAATACTTGAAGGCAAAGACGCTGTCGTACCGCACCCGGCGCATCAGGTCCAGGGTCTGCTGGAAATCCTCATCGGTCTCGCCCGGAAACCCCACGATAATATCCGCACTCAGGGCGATGTCCGGACGGATGTCTCGAAGCCGTTCGATTTTTTCAAGATACTGGTCCCTCGTGTACCTGCGGTTCATACGCTTTAAGACCCGGTCCGATCCGGCCTGGAACGGAAGATGGATATGGGGGCAGAGCTTTTCCAGACGGCCGAAACAACGCATCAGGTCTGCGGAAAGATCCTTGGGATGGGAGGTGGTGAACCGGATGCGCCAGAGGTCATCGATCCCGTTGACCGCTTCCAGCAGTTCAGCAAAGGAGCACAGGCCGTGATTTTTCCCGTAGCTGTTGACATTCTGACCCAGCAGCGTAACCTCGCGGGCGCCGCAGCGGACCAGGCGGCGAATCTCGGAAAGAACCTCGTCCGGCGTTCGGCTCACTTCCCTTCCCCGCACATAGGGCACGATGCAATAGGTGCAGAAATTATTGCACCCTCTCATGATGGTGACAAACCGGCAGGGTCCGGCCGGCGCCTCCGGAATTCCCGCGGTCAATGCGCCGCCGCGGAAATCGTCCTGAAATGCAATGTCCACCCGGGCGCGCCGGTCGTCCTGAACCGCTTTGATCAGTCCGGCGATGCGGTCCACGGCCTGAGTCCCGAAAACCAGGTCCACGTGGGGAGCTCGGGAAAAAATGGACCTTCCTGCCTGCTGGGCCACGCATCCGCCGACGGCAATGATCATTCCGGGCTTTTTTTGCTTCAGCGCGGCCAGTCGGCCCAGAAGGCTGAAGGCCTTTTGTTCGGCCTTTTCCCGTACCGAGCAGGTATTGACGATGATCAGGTCCGCATCGTCCTCGGCCGGAACAAGCTCATAACCCAACGGCTTGAGAAGCCGGGCGATCTGCTGTGAATCGTAAACGTTCATCTGACAGCCGATGGTGTGCATATAGAGGCGTTTTTGCATTGAACTCAATCGATCACCTGCTGAAGGAAAACGATCTGTTTGATATCTTCCATGCGAATCTTTACATTGGCGAACTCGGCCTTTCCCAGGCACGGGAGGTCCTGATCCACGGTCATCTCGACCCCGCTGCCGTCCTTTAAGGCGACATTCGCATAAAGCTCCCGGTCTTTGAGAAGAAAATCCACCTGGGCAATCCGTTCAAACGCAATCGAAATCTCAGCCTTGCCGCGCTTTCCGGGAAAATAAACCTGACCCTGGCAGGAAAACTGTTCAAGGACGACGGAGACATCCTCCTGATCCACCAGCCTGACCTTGAAATTTTTTTCGGGTTCGATAAGCTTGACCACCCCCGAATCGCCGCCGATGCTTCCCATTCCCATCAGCATGCAGCACATGGCCAGGGCCGCAACCCCATAGCCGACCTTCTTCATGACCTTTTACCTCCCCGCCTGAGCACGTTCCATGGCAATCCGTTCCTCAAGTCCATCCAGAATCCCTTCCACTTCCGCCTCGCATCCCGGAGCAATATTCAGAACAACCGTTCCGCGATCCGGATCCAGCGTCGTCATGGTGGCCACGCCGTCACTGGCTTCCAGCACAAACCGCAAAAACGCAATCCCTGATCTGTCGACACGCATATATTTTCGAATGGTTTTCACTGTTTTCAATTTCTCCCTGCCGCCCGAAGATACTACTTTTTTCTACCTAACACCAATGCGAAGGCCGTTCAACAGAAAATTCCCGGCCCTTCGCGGGCGGAATGCTCCGGTCGAAGGCCGGATCTCATGCAGCGGCCGATACGACCCGGTATTGCTCAAATTTCCGGAATGCGCTATAGGGCTTTTGATGAAAAAACAATGGATAACCGCCCGGGTCGACCCGAAAACAATCCATGCGCTGGCTCAGGAACTGGGCTGTTCGCCCGTTCTGGCGACCCTGCTGCATAACCGGGGGCTGAATGCCGAGACGGCCGGAAAATTTCTTCACCCCTCACTGAGTCAGCTGAGCTCTCCGCACTGCCTCAAGGACATGGATATTGCGGTCAAACGCATCGCCCGCGCCATTTTCGAGCAAGAATCCATCATGGTATTCGGAGACTACGATGTCGACGGCATATCGGCGACGGTTCTGCTCTTTGAATTTCTTAAGGCCTGCAACGCCAGGACATCCTATCATATCCCCCATCGCATCGAAGAGGGCTACGGGCTCAAATCGGACCATGTGCTTCAGTGGGCCGGTGAAAATCCGCTCGACCTGATCATCACCGTGGATTGCGGTTCGGCCAGTCATGAAGCCGTCCAGACCGCCCGGTCCCTGGGCGTCGATGTGATCATCACCGACCATCATGACCCGGATGAAACGCTTCCCGACGCACTTGCCGTCATCAATCCAAAACGCAGAGACGATCCGTCGCATCTGGAACATCTGGCCGGCGTGGGGGTGGCCTTTTATCTTCTGGCCTGTCTGAGAAGCTATCTTCGCAAGTCAGATTTCTGGGCAGACGCCGCCGAACCCAACCTGAAAGACGGTTGCGACCTCGTGGCCCTGGGAACCATCGCCGACGTCGTGCCCATGATCCGGGAAAACCGCATCCTCACACGGGCCGGACTTGAGGTGATCGGCGCGGGAAACCGCCCCGGAGTTCAGGCTCTGCTTGAATCCTGCGCGGTTAAAACGCACCCGGAGGCCGGGGATGTCGCCTTTCGCATGGCCCCCCGGCTCAATGCCGCCGGGCGCATCGCCCATGCGAAAACGGCGGCCGAACTGCTTCAAGCCAGGGATCTTCAAGCGGCCCGGATGACGGCCGCGGTTCTGGACCACCTCAACATTGAACGCCGTCAAATCGAAAGAAAGGTTTTTGACGACATCCTCGGCCGCCTGGAAAACAAGCCGGCGCTGATGGGCGCCTTCAGCCTGGTGCTGGAAGGATCCGACTGGCACCCCGGCGTCATCGGCATTGTTGCCGCCAGACTGGCGGAGCATTTTACCAGGCCCGTGGTGTTGATCGTATCGGGAAGCAGTCCGGCCAGAGGTTCTGGACGAAGCGTTGCCGGCATCGATCTGCGCCGAGTTCTGTCCGAGTGCCGTCAGGACCTGGCAACCTTCGGCGGACACCGGCAGGCCGCCGGCCTGGCCATTGACGGCAGCAAGATCGATCGGTTTCGAATCCATTTCGACCGGGCCGTCCAGCAGGCCGCCGCTCCGGGCAGCTTCCTGCCGACCGGCCGAATCGATTGCGAACTCAAATTCCAGGCCATCTGCGACCAGCTGCTGAACGACCTCGAACAACTCCAGCCCTTTGGCCCGGAAAACCCTGAACCGATCTTTGCGGCAAAAAACGTCAAAGTGGTGTCCTCCCGAATTGTCGGCCGAACCCATCGCCGCATGGCGCTTCTCCAGGCATCGGACAGCGGCGGTCAGGTCATCGATGCCGTTGATTTCCATATTGATCCGGGCGTTCCCGCTCCCGCCGGCTTCGAGCAACTCGTATTTCGACTCCAACGCAACCGGTGGAACGGACGGTGTTCTCCCCAGATCATTCTTGAGAAAACATAGGACGGACATATTGCAATAGTTGCGCCAGCCGAATATTTTTCTTGCAATTTACGATTTCGGACTTTATGATGCCGGCGGAAAAAACAGCGGTTCTTTAATCTTTTAGATACACAAAAAGGGTTGTTTTATGGCGAAGGTTTTTCGGCCAAGCACGCGAGAAGCAAGTATTTTATCCAAGATTGAATCCTCAAAGGAACATATGCGCCGGAAAGCCATCAACAGCGTTCGGGATTGTCAGGAAACCCTGAGCAATGCCGTGGCCATGAAACTGATTGAATCCGGATTGATTGAAACCGTCAATAAAGCCGCCATTGAAGAACAGATCGGCTTCTGCCTCGAAAAGCTGACGCGTTCGGACGATTTTGATATTGATTATCAGATGGCGCCGTACAGAAATCTGGTTCCCCATCCGAATGTCGTCGGTTTGTATCTGACGGCTTTTGTCGTTGAAAAACTCATCAGCCACAAGGATGTGGTGGATATTTACGGCTCCGATGAAGAAATCTATTATTGCATCAATCAACAGGTCAAAAAATTCATCCCCGAATAATGCGCCCGTTGTTTCACCCGCGGCCGGTCAACGGTCCCTTTGATGATCCCGGACTTTACATTTCCTTTCTCTTCGACCGCAGAGCCCTGATGTTCGATCTGGGCGACATTCATTCCCTGTCCGCCCGGGAAGCGCTCAAGATCTCCCATGTCTTTGTCACCCATGCCCACATGGACCATTTCAACGGCTTTGACCGGTTGCTGAGACTGTGTCTGGGCCGCCGGAAAGACCTTTATCTTTACGGCCCCGAAGGATTCCTTAAAAACGTGGAAGGAAAGCTCGCCGGCTACGCATGGAACCTGGTGAACGGGTATGAAAACATTCTGAACCTTTATGTCGCGGAGATTCATGAAAAGCACCGGATCACACGAAAGTATTCCAGCGGCAGGCGTTTTGCCGCAGACGGTGAAGTCCGATCGGATTTTCACGGAACACTTTTAAAAGAAACCGGTTTTTCGGTCTCGGCGGCGATCCTCGATCATCAGATCCCCTGTCTCGGCTTCAGCCTGGAAGAACATTTTCATGTCAATATCCGCGGCGAGGTCCTGGATTCCCTGGGATTTTCAACCGGTCCCTGGCTTCAGGAATTCAAACAGGCGCTCTACGCCGGCAGCACGGCCGGCAAGATTCAGGTTCCCGGACAATTCGAACCGTTCTGCATTCAGGAACTTGCCGAAAAAATCGCCATCATCTCCAGGGGGCAGAAGATCTCCTATGTGGCTGATGCGGGCTTTCACAACGATAATGCCGAAAAAATCATCGCCCTGACCCGGGATTCGGACGTCCTGTTTATCGAGGCCGCCTTTCTGGAAGCGGATCTGCCGCAGGCGAGGAGGAAATTTCACCTTACGGCCGCTCAGGCCGGAATGCTCGCGGCCCAAGCCGGCGTCAGACGGCTGGAGGTGTTCCACTTTTCGCCGCGCTATTCCGGAAATGAAAACGCCCTGAGAGACGAGGCCCGCAGGTCGTTTGAGAACCCTGCATGAAATGACGGTCCGAATTCTGAAAGATTGTTTCTTTGCGCCCTGCCGCGTCCCGGCCAGCCGGCAAAAAGCCTTTCGGCGAATTTGAGTTGTTGTCGTTCAGACGTAAACCGCCCGGCCGCTGACGGATCACTCAAAATCAGCCCTTGTAAAATGCCCTTATCCGGTCTACCACATAGGCCTGCTGGTCTTCGGTCAGATCCGGATAAACGGGAAGGGCCAGGGTGCTTTGAGCGGCTTTTTCGGACTCGGGAAAATCTCCGGGCCGGTATCCGAGGTCTGAAAAGCACGCCTGTAGATGCAGCGGCACAGGATAATAGATTTCGTTTCCAACACCCGCTTCGGATAAAAACCGGCGCAATTCATCCCGTCCTTCGGAAACCCGGATCACAAACTGATTGTAAATATGCCGGCTTTGATTTTCCAGAGGAAGCCGGACCCGGTCCATCAGTCCGGCGGATTCAAAGAGCTCCCGGTACCGGGCCGCATTTTGCTGCCGCTTCCAGGTCCAGGCATCCAGATACTTGAGCTTGATCGATACAACGGCCGCCTGCAGAGCGTCGAGCCGGAAGTTGCCGCCGACAAACTGATGGTAGTATTTCTGCTGGGCGCCATGGTTTCGAAGGGTGCAAAGTCGTTCAAACCGCTCCGCATCCTGGGTGGTGACCATGCCCCCGTCCCCGAAAGCACCCAGATTTTTGGAAGGAAAAAACGAGAAACATCCGAAATCCCCGATGGATCCGGCGCGGCGTCCCTGATATTCGGCGCCGATGGCCTGAGCCGCATCCTCGATAACCACGAGGCGGTTCTGCCGTGCGATTTGAACAATCGGCGCCATCTCGGCGCACTGACCGTACAGGTGAACCGGAATCACGGCCCGCAGGCTGCTGCGCTCCGCATCCGTCATTCGGTCAATTTGAAGCGCCAGTTGTTCCGGATCCATATTGTATGTCTGCGGGTCGATATCGACGAATACGGGCTTTGCTCCGGTCCTGACCACGGATCCGGCGGTGGCAAAAAACGTATACGGGGTGGTGAGCACGCCGTGACCCGGTCCGATGCCGCAGGCCATCAGGCAGAGCAGCAGGGCATCGCTGCCCGAGGAAACGCCTACCGCATGAGCGCTTTGGCAATAGGATGCAATCCGCGTTTCCAGCCGCTGCACCCAGGGTCCCAGAATGAACTGCTGGCTCTCGTAAATCTCCTCGGTCACGCTGAGGATCTCTTCTTTAAGCAGCTGGTACTGAGGTTTCAAATCCAGCAAAGGCACATTCATCATATTTGACTTTCATAAGAAATTAATCGCCACAGTCCTGCTCACCGAATCTCCACCTGAACGATGCTCGCAGGATTCTTTTGACGGTTGGAAACAAAAACCGGAGTGGTTCCGACAAAGCTGGCGCTCTGCCCCTTGGTGAGCACCTTCTCGGAGCCGGCCATTTTAAACTGAACCGTTCCGCCGGCAACCATCACATGAACCAGCGAGGCGGCCTGGGCCTCCAGGCGGATCGAAGCCCCCGGATCAATCGCCAGACGAAGAATGGTGACGGATTCGCTTTCATTCACCGTGGTCCGGCTTCCCCAGGGCGTATGCTCGGTGACATGAACGTGGTATTCCCTGCGATCTCTTTGTTTCAGCGCCGCCACGATATCTTTGACATCCCGGCTTTCTTCCATTCCGGAAACAAACACGCAATCCATCGTTTCCACAATCACCAGGTCCGAGACATGATGGGTTGCAATCAAACGTTGATCACCGCGGATCAGGCATCCCCGGGTGTCTTTTGAAATCACATCGCCGCTGAAAACATTCCGGTTCTCATCCTTTGGCAGAAAATCATACAATGATTTCCAGGATCCGATGTCGCTCCAGCCGAAGTCCGAAGCCAGGACCACGGCCTTTTCGGTCTTTTCCATGACCGCACGGTCAATCGAAATACCCGCAAGATCGGCATAGGCTTTATCCGACGGGCCTTCATTCTCAAGGGCCGACCGCATCTTTTCAAGCAGCTCCGGGCAGTGGCGCTGAAACTCATCCATCATCACCGAGGCTTTAAAAGCGAACATGCCGCTGTTCCAGAAAAAATTACCCGCTTCTATATAGGCCTGCGCCGTTTCACGATCCGGTTTTTCGACAAACCGCCGGACCTTCGAAGCCCCTTCTTCAATGCAGGCCCCGGTTTCAATATATCCGTATCCGGTCTCCGGGCAATGCGGCGTGATGCCGAAGGTGACAATGTGTCCCTGCAGCGCCAGAGAAACAGCCGATGCAAGCCGCTGATGAAACCCGCTGACATCCTCTATCACATGATCGGCCGGGAATATGCATACCACCGCATCCGGTTCCTGTCCGAGAATGTGAAACAGGGCCAGTAAAACGGCCGGCGCCGTATTGCGGCCGCAGGGTTCGGAAATGATCCTGCCCTCGGCCCTGATGCCGATCCCCTCCATGTGCCGCGCCATCTCATGCGCATGCTCCCGGCCGCAGACGACTCTCATCCGATCGAGTTCGAGGACCGGCGCCAGCCGTTTAATCGTGTTTTGCACCAGCGAATCCCCGCCGATAAACTTCACAAGCTGCTTGGGTTGCCTGTCCCTGGAAACCGGCCACAAGCGGGTTCCGCTGCCGCCGGCCAGCAATACCGCATAAACCGGCAGTTGATCACCCGCCATTTGAATATCTCCTTCGGTTGGCGTTCCCACCCTTTGCCGCAGAATGAATCGCATCGGCAGCGGGCCGGCATCGGGTTTCAAGCGCATCAGAGCCCAGCAGGCCGTTGATTTCCCGATGCAGCGCAGCACCGACCTTGAGCCGGCAGACATCCGGCAAACTCACAATGGTCTCGGTCCGGCCGGGGTCTTTCAGGTGCATATAGACATCGCAGGTTCCCGGGTATTTAGAGAATATTTCTTTAAGACGCAGAAGCGTTTCACGTTCGGCTCGGGAAACATCCACCTTCACATGAACGCTGGCCGTCCAGGTCTCTTCGGCCTTGTCCATGGAAATCACGGTATCGGCCAGCAGTTTGACGCTGTTTTCCTCTTTCTGAATCCGGCCCTGAATCAATATGGGGGAATCGTCCGCCAGCAAGTCCCGTGCAGCGGCAAAAACCGATGAGAAAACGGTCGCCTCGATCGAACCGTTCAGATCTTCCAGGGTGACGAACCCCATGATCTCCTTTTTTTTGGTCTGAATCGTTTTGACATGTCCCACAAGGCCTCCGATTCTCACGGCTTCCCCGTCGGCTTTTTCCCGGATCGTCAGAGAATCCGCATTGGTGAATTTTTCCAGCGTATCGCGGAATCTGGCCAGCGGGTGTCCGGAAATATAAAACCCCAAGGATTCCTTCTCAAATGCGAGTTTCTGATTCGAGTCCCATTCGGCGATATCGGGAAGCGGGGGAATATTCAAGGCCGCCAGATCCTGATCCCCATTGTCAAACAACCCCATCTGGGGATCGATCCTTTCCTTCTGAACCCTCTGCCCGTGGTCCAGGGCATCGTCCAGAATGGCGATCAGCTGTGAACGCCGGGCTCCGGTGGAATCAAAAGCCCCGCATTGAATCAGGCCTTCAATGACCCGCCGGTTGACCTTGCGCAGGTCCACGCGCTCGCAGAATTCGAATAATGAGCCGAATTTTCCCTGGCTGCGCGCTTCGACAATCGCGTCAATGGCCCCTTCCCCCACGTTTTTGACCGCCACCAGCCCGAAGCGGATGCCGGATCCGGCAACGGTGAAAATTTTTCCGCTTTCGTTGATGTCCGGGGGAAGAACCGGAATTCCATGATCCCGGCACTCACCGATGAATTTGACCACCCCGTCGGTGGAATGCATTTCGCTGGTCAGCAGAGCGGCCATGAATTCAACGGGAAAATGGGCCTTGAGATAGGCGGTTTGAAAGGCGATCAGGGCGTAGGCGGCGCTGTGAGATTTGTTGAATCCGTATCCGCTGAACTTTTCTATCAGGTCAAAAATCGTCGCCGCCTTGTCCGTGGAAATATGGTTTTTCTCGGCGCCGGTTACGAATTTCTCTTTCTGCTTCGCCATGACGTCGGCAAGCTTTTTCCCCATGGCCTTTCTCAGGCCGTCGGCATCGGCCATGCTGAAGCCGGCCAGGGCTCCGGCGATCTTCATCGCCTGCTCCTGGTAAAGAATGACCCCGTAAGTTTCTTTTAAAATCGGCTCCAGTTCGGGCAGAAGATACTCGACTTTCCGGCGGCCGTGCTTCCGCTCGACGAAATCATCCACCATTCCGCTTCCCATCGGCCCGGGACGGTACAAGGCCACCAGCGCGGTGATTTCGTCAAATCGTTCGGGTTTCAGACGGATCAGGAGATCCTTCATCCCCGAACTTTCAAGCTGAAATACGCCCGTCGTATCCCCGGCCGACAGCAACCGGTAGACATCCGGATCGCTTAAATCCAGATCGGCCATATCCGGCGGCGTTTTTCCCTGAGCGGATATCAGCGAAAGCGCGTCTGCAATCACGGTGAGGTTTCTCAACCCCAGAAAATCGAATTTGACCAGCCCGATTTTTTCCACGATCTTCATGTCGAACTGGGTCACCACCTCGCCTTTTTTGCCGCGATACAGGGGCAGGTATTCCACCAGCGGCTTGTCGGCGATCACCACTCCGGCGGCATGGGTGGATGCATGACGGGGGAGCCCTTCCAGAACGCGGCATATGCTGATCAGATCCGCAACCTCGGGTTTTTCCTCGGCCATCTGAGCCAGGCGGGGTTCCTGCTTCAAAGCGGCATCCAAGCCGATGTTGAGGACGTCGGGAACCATTTTGGCGATGGCGTCCACCTGGGCCAGAGGAATTCCCAGCGCCCGGCCGACATCGCGGATCACGAGCCGCGTCTTGAGTTTTCCGAAGGTGATGATCTGCGCCACGTAATCGCCGCCGCCGTATCGGTCGACCACGTATTTAAAGACCTTTTCCCGGCCGTTGATGCAAAAATCCACGTCAATGTCCGGCATGCTGATCCGGGCGGGATTCAGGAAGCGTTCAAAAATCAGTCCGTGAACCAGCGGATCCAGATCGGTGATTCCAAGACAATAGGCGACCAGGCTTCCGGCCGCCGACCCCCGGCCGGGTCCGACCGGAACGCCGTTCTCCTTGGCATACCGGATAAAATCGGCGACGATCAGAAAATAGCCGGGAAATCCCATCTGGTTGATCATGGCGATCTCATAATTCAGACGCTCTTCATAAGCCGTCCGGTCCGCCAGGGAATTCCTCGCCTGTATCCGCTGCCATATGTTTTCAAATCCCTCTCTTGTCTTTTTCTCGAAGATCGCCTCGGGAACCAAACCGGAGCCATCTTCGAATTTCGGGAAATGGTAGGTTTTAAAATCAAAGGAGACATCGCATCGATCGGCAATAGCCCCGGTGTGTTCGATCGCGCCGGCAAATTGCCCCAGCTCGGCGATCATCTGTTCCGGAGATTTGAAATACAGCTGATCGGTCCGGAATTTAAACCGATCCGTGTCGTGAATGGTTTTTCCGGTCTGAATGCACAGCAGAACGTCGTGGGCCCGGACATCCCCCTTGTCCAGATAGTGACAGTCGTTGGTGGCTACCAGAGGAATGGAGAACTGCCGTCCGATATCGCACAGAATCTCATTGACCTCGTCCTGAGCCGGAATGCCGTTTTTCTGAAGTTCCAGATAAAAGTTCCCCTCTCCGAACAGCTTTGAGTAAAAACAAGCGACATCTCTGGCCTTATCCAGGCTGCCTTCCTGAATGGCCATGGGAATCTCTCCGTGAAGGCAGGCGGACAGGGCGATCAGTCCCTCGCTGTGAGCCTGAAGGAGCTCCCGGTCGATTCTGGGACGGTAATAGAAGCCTTGGTTCTGAGCGACGGAGGCCAGTTTGCATAGATTCCGGTACCCGTGCAGGTTTCTGGCCAGGAGCACCAGATGCGACAACCCCTTGGCATCCGCGGGCGTTTTGTCCGTAAGGCGCCGGGGCGCGACATAGCATTCGCATCCGATGACCGGCTTGATTCCGGCCCGACAGGCTGCCTCGTAAAACTCCAGCACGCCGAACATCGTGCCGTGATCGGTAATGGCGACGGCCTTCATTCCGTATTCGGCCGCTCTCTTCAGCATGGATTCAATGCGCAGAGCCCCGTCAAGCAGGCTGTACTGCGTATGCACATGAAGATGGACGAAACCTGAAATCAAATCACTCATAGATCAACGCTGAAATCCGAATTAATCCAGGCGGTAATTGGGCGCTTCCTTGGTGATGATCACGTCGTGAACATGACTTTCCCTCAGACCGGCGGCGCTGATCTTGATAAACCGCGCCTTCTCCATGAGTTCCTGAAGACTGGCGCAGCCCAGATATCCCATGCCTGCCTTCAGACCGCCGATCAGCTGGGACAGATGCAACGAAATCGAGCCGGTGTACGGCACGCGGCCCACGATGCCTTCAGGAACCAGTTTGTCGTCTTCGGGTTCATCGCCCTGATAGTAGCGGTCCTTGCTGCCCTGTTTCATGGCTTCCAGGGAGCCCATGCCACGATAGACCTTGTAACTTCGGCCCTGATAAAGAATCATCTCTCCCGGGCTCTCTTCGGAACCGGCCAGCAGATTGCCGATCATGACCGTTTGAGCGCCGGCGGCCAGCGCCTTGGTGATATCTCCGGAAAACTTGATGCCGCCGTCTGCGATCAGAGGAACGCCGGTTTTCTGTGACATTTCCCGGCAATTCATGATGGCGGTCAGCTGCGGAACTCCGACGCCGGCCACAATCCGGGTGGTGCAGATCGAACCGGGTCCGATTCCCACCTTGACCGCATCCACACCCGCTTTAATCAGGGCTTCGGCGCCGTCTGACGTGGCCACGTTGCCGGCGATCAGTTCGATTCCGGAAAAGGTGGATTTAAGCGTTCTGACAGCTTGCATGACATTGTTGGAATACCCGTGCGAGGTATCGATGAGAATCACGTCGGCGCCCGCATGCAGCAGGGCTTCGGCGCGAGCTTCCATATCCGGCCCGACCCCGACGGCGGCGCCGACGCGCAAACGGCCCATGGAATCTTTGGAGGCGTCCGGAAATTTTTTAATCTTTTCGATATCCTTGATGGTGATCATGCCCCTGAGACGGCCCTGCTGATCCACCACCAGCAGCTTTTCAATCCGGTGCTTGTGCAGCAGTTTCTTGCTCTCCTCCAGGTTGATCCCTTCGGACACGGTCACCAGGTTATCCTTGGTCATCACATCAGAGACCTTCTTGTCCAGATCGGTTTCAAACCGAAGATCCCGGTTGGTAACGATTCCGACCAACTGGTCCCCACGGGTTACCGGAACACCGGAGATGCGGTACCGGGCCATCAGATCCAGAACCTGACGAACCGTCTCGTCCGGATGAATCGTCACCGGATCGATAATCATGCCGCTCTCGGACTTCTTGACCTGATCGACCTCCCGGGCCTGATCCTCGATGCTCATGTTGCGGTGAATGAACCCCAGACCGCCGGCACGGGCCATGCTGATGGAGGTTCTGGCCTCTGTCACCGTATCCATCGCCGCGCTGACAATCGGTATCTGCAATGAAATATTTCGGGTCAGTTGGGTCCTGACGTTCACGTCCTTGGGCAAAACCGCCGAAAAACATGGAAGCAGCAGTACATCGTCAAACGAATATGCTTCTTCAAGCAATAAATTTGTCATATCTTCCTCCGGACAACTATCCGTTTTATGGGGACACATCATTTCAACCGGCCATGCGGCGCCGGCGCATGCAACCCTGCCGTTCGAGGCAGCCGACACCGAATATATCCGTATCGAATAGCAAATGCCATAGGCTTTCGCAACGATTTATTGACCTTGACAAGGAATCGAAACACATAATACAAATTAAAAAAATATTAAATATTCCCATAAATTCAACCGGAAACCGGGCATGGTCGTTCAAATCAACCATCAGAATCCTCAAATGAGACTGATTCGAAAAGCAGTGGAAATTCTGCAACGCGGCGGGGTCATCGCTTACCCAACCGACACTTACTACGGCATCGGATGCGACATCATGAACAAGAAAGCCATTGAGAGGATCTATCTGATCAAGCACCGGGACAAGAATAAGCCCTTCAGCTTCATCTGCTCCGGGCTCAAGAACATCAGCGATTATGCGAAAGTATCCAACTACGCCTACAAAACCATGAAGCGGCTTCTGCCGGGCCCATACACCTTCGTTCTGGAAGGATCCAAGCTGGTGCCCAAGATCATGCTGACCAAACGCAAAACCGCGGGCATCCGCGTGCCCGATCATCCGATCTGCATGGCCCTTGTGGAAACCCTGGGGTCTCCCATTCTCACGACCAGCGCGACCCTGCCTGACGGAGCCATATTAAACGATCCCTATCTGATCGAAGACTGCTTCGGCAAACGGCTTGATCTGATCATAGACGGCGGAACCGTTCCCGGAGAGCCATCCAGCGTGATCTCACTGATCAGCGATGAACCCGAGGTCATTCGGGAAGGTCTGGGAAAAATCGACTTCATGGAATAAAATACGCTGGATCAGGCGTTTGAAATGAGAACCCGGCGCACGAAGCAAAATGTGCTGAACTTCAGAACGCAGATCATTCGCCGGCGGGCTGATAGCGGTACTCAGCCTTGATCTCCGGATGAAGCGCACGGTTCAATACGCCTTCCACATCGGATGCTTCCAGCAATTCACCAATAGAGAATTTCTTCCTCGGATAAATTGAATGGATTCTCCCCTTCACCCCGGCCAGATCGGCAGCCCACCGCACCGCATCTTCCAGATTTCCCATCCGGTCGACCAGTTTGAAGCCCTCGGCGTCCTGTCCGGTGAAAATCCGGCCGTCAGCCAGGGCCGCCACGTCTGCAATCTTCATCTGCCGCCCTTTGGCCACATCATCGATAAACTGGGCATGAATCTTGTCGGCAAAATCCTGAAGGATCCGCCGTTCCGCGTCGGACATTTCCCGTACCGGAGAACCGATATCCTTGTAAGCGCCGCTTTTAATTACAACCGGGGTCAACCCGATCTTATCCAGCACCTTCTCAAAATTCGTATACCCCAGAATAACGCCGATGCTGCCGGTCAGGGTGCCGGGACTGGCCACGATTTTCTCTGCGCCGGCCGCGACATAATATCCACCCGATGCCGCAACGGAACCCAGGGATGCAACCACGTGCTTGACGCCGACCGTTCTTCTGACCTCGCGGTATATTTCCTGGGAAGGCCCGACCGCGCCGCCAGGCGAATCGATTCGAATCACGATGGCCCGAATGGCATCATCATCCCGAAAGCGCTTGATGTCCTGAAGAATTTTCTTGGAATCGGCGATCACGCCGACCACCTCTACGATGCCGATTTTCTCTCCAGCCTCAAATTTGTCCGGACCCGAGGCCGACTTGACCATCATGGCTATGAAAGCAAGGCCCGCAATACCGAGACCGAAGGAGCAAAGCATGAAAAACAGATAAGGGTGCCGTCGGGAAAACATAATGGCCCTCGTCATGCCGTCCGATCGGACGGCGATTCAGCAGGCTGTTGAAAAACTGCGCCAGAGGCCGCCATTCCGCGTTGCACGGCTCTCGCCAATGCTCACATATGCCTGAATATGCTGCGCTTGTCGTATCGCCGCGCGCCTTGCCTGACGGCCTGATTCTTGTTTTTCAACACCCTGTTAGATTTAATGGACTCGGAAATCAGGTTAAATGCAGCACCGGGGCGACAAAGCGCCCCGGTGCTGCATTTCAAGAATACTGGACGGGTCTTGCCCGTACGAACTTACTTTTCGTTCAGTTTTTCCTGAAGATTTTCTCGAAGAATCTCACCAAAGCTGGACGTAGCCGGACCCATCTTGCTCACATATTCGCTGAGCATCGACTGTTCGTCTTCCACTTCCAGACGTTTGATGGAAAGACCGATGCGACGCTCATCGCTGTTGATATTCATCACCCGGGCGGTGATCATATCCCCGACATTGAATTTGCCGACCGGCGTCTTGATCTTCTCCTTGCTGATCTCGGAAACATGAACCAAGCCTTCGATGCCTTCTTCCAGTTCCACGAAGATGCCGAAATCGGTCAGATTCGTGATGGTTCCGGTAATCTCTTTTCCGACCTCGTACCGCTGGGCCACGGTGGTCCATGGATCCGGCTCGAGCTGCTTGATTCCCAGGGAAAACCGTTCGTTGTCTTTTTCAATATCCAGCACGATGGCGCGCACCACATCGCCTTTTTTGCAGACCTCCGAGGGATGTTTGATGCGCTTGGTCCAGGAAATATCCGATATGTGAACCAAACCGTCAATCCCCTCGTCAATGCCGATAAAAAGACCAAAATCAGTGATATTTTTAATCTTTCCCTCGATGGTGGTGCCAACCGGATATTTCTCGCTGATCACATCCCACGGATTGGGCGCGACCTGCTTCATGCCCAGAGAAATTCTTCGGTTCTCGGGCTTGATATCCAGGACCACGGCAGCCACTTCATCGCCTACGGAAACCACTTTGGAAGGATGGCGCACCTTGCGGGTCCAGGACATTTCCGAAACATGGATCAGGCCCTCAATGCCTTCCTCGAGTTCCACAAAAGCGCCGTAATCCGTCAGGCTGACAACCCTTCCGGTGACCTTGGAACCAACCGGATACTTTTTCGACGCCGTCACCCAGGGGTCTTCGGTCAACTGTTTCATGCCGAGAGAGACTCTCTCCTTCTCGACATCCATGCTCAGGATTTTCACCTTGATGGGATCGCCCACGGAGAACATCTCCGAAGGATGCTTGACGCGACCCCAGGAAATATCGGTAATATGCAGCAGACCGTCCACACCGCCAAGATCCACAAACACCCCGTATTCGGTGATGTTTTTGACAATGCCTTCAACGACCTTGCCTTCGGTGATGGCGCTCAGGGTGGCGCTCCGCTGCGCCTCGCGTTCCTGTTCCAGAATGGCGCGCCGGGACAATACGATATTGCTCCGTTTTCGATTGTATTTCAGAATCTTAAAAGCAAAGGTCTTTCCGACCATCTCGTCAAGATTGCGAATCGGACGGAGATCCGCCTGGGAACCGGGCAGGAATGCCAGAACGCCGATATCGACGGAAAAGCCGCCCTTTACGCGGTGAACAATAACGCCCTCTACAATTCCGTCCTCATCATAGGCATTCTTGATTTCTTCCCAGACCTTGATTTTGGCCGCTTTTTCCTTGGAAAGGACAACGACTTCCTCCTCATCGTCCCACCATTCGACCATGACCTCGACCACGTCCCCGAGCTTCGCCGTCATTTCGCCGTTCTCATCCATGAATTCATGGATCCGGATCTGTCCCTCGGATTTATAACCGATATCCACCAGAACAAAATCCTTATCAATGGAAATCACCCGGCCCGTGACCACCTCTCCTTCGGCAAACCGCTGGAAGCTTTCCTCGTACATGACCATCAGGTCTTCCATCTCATCGCCTGCACCCTCTTTTATCAAAGCGTCGGAACCGGACTGAGAGCCTTGACTGTCTTGTTTCGGCTGCGCAGAAGCAAGATACTCGTCTGAATCTAATTTTTCGTTTGGATCGTTTGTTGCCATGTTGTTCATTAAAAAATGTCCCCCTTAGCCTATATTATGTTGCAACTCCAATGGTTGCATAATCGATTAACTTTATCAGACGAATATGCAAAACTCAACTACTATTATTGATTTATGGGCTGTTTTTCGGCCCGTATGACACCGGCATACTTCCGGCCGATGATTTCAAGCATTTTACCCACCGCGTCCTCGGGGGAAAGATCCGTCGAATCGATGATGATGGCGTCCGAAGCAGGTTTGAGCGGAGCAATCGCACGACTGCTGTCCTGTTGATCCCGCTGGCGAATATCTTTCTCCACCGCTTCAAGAGATCTCGATTCGGTTTGGGCGAATTCCCTTTGCCGGCGAAGCGCACGGGTTCTGACCGATGCATCCAGATAAAACTTGAGGTCCGCCTCCGGAAACACAACGGTACCCATGTCCCGGCCCTCAAAAATACCGCCGTAGCGCAATCCCAGCTCACGCTGCAAAGTCAGCAGATAAGCCCGGACCACCGGCCGGGCTGAAACCGCCGAGGCCTGCATGGTCACATCGGCAGTTCTGATCCGATCGCTGACATCCACTCCGCCGGACAGAATGCGCATCTTCAGCCCATCGCGGACCAGTTCCAGCCGCAGACTGCGGCACAGGGTTTCGAGAGCCGGATCATCCTCGGCGGAAATCCCTTTCTTCAGGCTCTCATATGCCACGGCCCGATACAGGGCGCCGGTGTCGAAATACCGGCATTCGAGCCGATCGGCCAGCATGCGGCTGACCGTGGATTTTCCGGCGCCGGCCGGCCCGTCGATCGTGATCAGTAAGTTTTTTTCAGCCATGGCATTATCACCTGAGGACATCAAAAATGAACGGGTCTGTGCCGATCCGGTTCGGTGAGCCGGCAACCGTTCAAGACCTCTTTCCAAGCACCCGGTCCAGGGCATCGATAAATCGCCTGTTTTCTTCATCCAGCCCGACGTTGACGCGAATGCAGTCGGCATAGCCGTAAGAACGCATCGAGCGGACGATAACCCCTTCCCTCAGAAGCGCATGAAAAATCGCTTCGGCATCCTGTACGCGAATCAGAAAAAAGTTGGCCTCTGTCGGATGGTACTCGATGCCGCGCCGGTCCAGCGCGTCATACAGATACGCGAGACCTGAATGGATCTGGGCCAGCGTCTTTTTCAGAAACGAATCATCGTCCAGAGCCGCGGTCGCCCCGGCCTGCGCCAGACTGCCGGCGTTAAAAGGCGCCCGGATGCGGTGAATCACCTGCGTCAGGGCGGAGGGCATCAGGCCGTATCCGATGCGAAGACCGGCCAGTCCGTAAACCTTGGAAAAGGTGCGAAGCACCGCCACCGGCCGCTCATTATCGACCCAGCCGACCCCCTGAAGGCAATCCGGATTCCGGACAAATTCGATATAAGCCTCATCGATAACCACCCATACATGGGATGGAATCCGGGACATGAACCACTCAAACTCCCGCTTTGTTATTACCGTTCCGGTCGGGTTGTTGGGGTTGCATATGAAGACCATGCGGGTTCTGTCGGTTACGCTGTCCAGCATTCTCTCCAGGTCCATCTTCATCGATTTGAGGGGAACCGGAACCGGCCTCCCGCCCACGCTGCGGACAGCGATTTCGTACACCAGAAAGGATGGATACGGCAGAATCGCTTCATCACCATGGTTGAGCAGGACCCGGGCCAGCAAGCCGATAATCTCGTCGGACCCGTTTCCCGGCGCCACATTCTCGGGAGACAGATCAAATTTTTCGGCGATCTTGCGCACCAGTCCATGGGCGCTTCCGTCCGGGTACCGGTGAAGTTTTCCCACCGCATCAACGATAGCCTGAACAGCTCTTGGCGAAGGCCCCAGCGGGTTTTCGTTGGAGGCCAGCTTGATGGAATCGGCGATTCCGTATTCCCGCTCCAGCTCCTCGATGGGTTTGCCCGGCACGTAGGGTTTGATCGATAAGATAAACTCCGGAACAGATACTTTCATGAAATATCCTTTTACCGGCCGACCCATGCGGTTACCGGTCTTTCAAAGCCGCCGAAATTCCGGCCTCAACCGCCGCGAGATTGATCGACAGCAAATCCGGCTTCTTGGCGAACTCGACATCAACCGTATTTTTAAAGGTCTCCAGTCCGACAATCCGGCTTCGAGCCACAAATGCCGAAAGCGCGACGATATTGGCCGCCCGCACATTGCCCAGTTCCTTTGCAATATCGGTGACAGGAACGCGAAGCTCATCGACATCCGAACGATTGGAGCCGATATCGATGATGGAGCTGTTGATCACAATTACGCCGCCGGGCTTGATCGTCGGGGCGAACTTGATCAATGAAGGGCGGTTCATGGCCACCAGATGCGAGGGTGTTCGAACGATCGGAGACCCGATGGGCTGATCGCTGATCGCCACCAGGCAGTAGGCCGTACCGCCGCGCATCTCGGGCCCGTACGACGGAATCCAGGCCACCTCCAGCCCTTCGGCCATGGCCGTCTCGGCGAGGATCTTTCCGCTGAGTAAAATTCCCTGACCGCCAAATCCGGCAAACATCACTTCTCGCTGCATGGAATCCTCCTCCACTCACTCGGGGGTTTTAAAATCGCCCAATCGGTAATAGGGAAGCATGGTTTTCTCGGCCCAGTCCACCGCTTCGACCGGCGTCATTCCCCAGTTTGTCGGACAGGTGCTGACCAATTCCACCAGGCTGAAGCATTTGCCTGCCACCTGATAGGCAAAGGCCCTTTTGATCGCCTCTTTTGCCTTGAGAATATACTTGGGACGTATTACCGTCTGGCGCGTAATATATCCGGGCGTCGCCAGGGATGACAGCAGTTCGGCAATCCGGATCGGCATGCCCACCTCATCGACGTTTCGTCCCATGGGACTCGTTGTGGTTTTTTGGTCGGGCATGGTAGTGGGGGCCATCTGGCCGCCGGTCATGCCGTAAATCGCATTGTTCACAAAAATGGTGGTGAATTTCTCCCCGCGATTGGCGGCATGAACGATCTCCCCCATTCCGATGCTGGCCAGATCTCCGTCTCCCTGATAGGTAAAAACGATCAGATCCGGCCGCACGCGCTTGATGCCCGTAGCCATGGCGGGCGCCCGGCCGTGAGCGGCTTCCTGAAAATCACATGCAATATAATCGTACACCATCACCGCACACCCGACCGGAGCAATCCCCACGGTGCGCTTTCGGATTCCCAGCTCATCGATGGCTTCCGCCACCAGCCGATGAATTATGCCGTGCGTGCATCCCGGACAATAATGCATATATCGATCCGTAAGGGATTCGGGTTTTTGAAATGTCTTCGCCATAATGTCGGCTCCTTATTTCAGTCAGTCTCCTGCAGGGTTCTGATTCAGATTCCGTGACCTGTCGTCTCGAGACCGAATTTCGGCATGCGCAAAACGGGTAAACCCCGCTGCGGACCGCGTCATAAAAAGGATTTCACCAGATCCATAATATCCTCAGGGGAGGGAATATCCCCGCCGGCATTTCCATGCCAGTAAACCGGCCGTTCGCCTAAAACCGCCCGCTGAACATCCTCAAGCATCTGGCCCATGTTCAGCTCAATGCTCAGCACCACCTTGCAGCTCGGCCGGATCGCCGCCTCATGGATCGCCTTTTCCGGAAAAGGAAAAAGGGTCTGGGGACGGATCATTCCCACCTCGATCCCCTGCCGCTTCAGGGCATCGATGGCCGTCCGGCACACCCGGCTCATGGTGCCGAAACTGACGATCAGCGCCTGATAATCCGTGTCGGCGTTATAGGCTTCGTACCGGAGGTCTTCGCGCTTCATGCGCTCGTATTTGGCCTTGAGCTTCAGGTTGTGATCGTTGAGAGCCCGGGGATCCAGAAACAGAGATTTGACCAGATTCGGCGTATCGCTGTTTCTCGTTGCCATTCCGTTGCTGGCCCAGTCGTCTTTATTGGTAGGTTCGGAACGCAGATTCTCGGGGAATTCCACCGGCTCCATCATCTGGCCGATCAGCCCGTCCCCGAGAATCAGCACCGGATTTCGATATTTCTCGGCCAGGGGAAAGGCCATCATCATCATTTCCACGGCCTCCTGAACGCCGTCCGGCGCCATGACCAGCAGATGGTAATCGCCGTGCCCGCCCCCCTTGACCGCCTGAAAATAATCGGCCTGAGACGGCAGGATGCCGCCCAGCCCGGGTCCGCCGCGCACGATGTTGACAAATACCGCGGGGCACTCGGCGCCGGCGATATAGCTGACCGCCTCGCTCATCAGACTGAACCCGGGACTGGATGTCGAGGTGAACACCCGTTGTCCGCATCCGGAAGCGCCGAAAATCATGTAGCCGACGGCCACCTCGCTTTCCCCCTGCAGGAATACGCCGCCAACCTCCGGAAGACGCCGGGACAGATATTCGGCAATCTCGGACTGAGGCGTAATCGGATAGGCAAAATAATTCAGGCACCCGGCCCGCACAGCCGCCTCTGCAATCGCCTCGTTTCCTTTCATTAAAATCTTGCCCATATTTAACTCTCCTCCGTCTGATCTTTGGCGCTTTGAATTTCCGTGATACTGATCGCGACATCAGGGCACATCATGCAACAGAGCGCGCAGTAGTTGCAATCTTCTGGCCTGGCGCGATATACGGGATAATACCCGACGGAATTAACCGTATCAGAAAGCTGCAAGACCTTCTTGGGACATACGGTCAGACAAAGACCGCATCCTTTGCATCTTTCCGCGTCGATGGAAAATTGATAAGACATGCCATCTCCTCTCTCTCCGGTTTAGAAAAACCGCTTTTCATCATTTTGAACCCGACCGCAATATTTCAGGGCGCTTCCATGGCGGAACCAGTTGCCTCTGGATCGGCAGCACCGGGCAGGAAAAGCGCGCGAGATCGATCCCGGGCAGAAGGTCGGCCGGCGCCGTGATGAAAATCAATTCCAGGCCGGTCTTCCGGCTGAGTTCCTCGACGAACGCATACCCTTCATATATATGGTCTGTCGATGTCTCGTCGATCATGTTGGCGTTTCCGACAATGCCGGCAAACCGCATTCGCGAGGCTTTTTCGATTTCCGCTCGCATCCGCATGCACCCCTGAACCGAATCCGTATAAGGGCGGTATGGATTCACCACCTGGAGCATCCGGGCCTCACGACCCTGCAGCGCGTCAAAAAGGCAGGCCAGCACACGCGCACCCACGGCGTCGCCGCCCACATCCAGCAAGGTCAGATCGCCGGAAGATCGAATCATTCCCGCAATGACGGGGCTTAAAACGGGAAGATCGGCATTGAGATATTTTTCAGGAGGCAGAACCAGTTCAATGCCCAGATCGGTCAGCGCCTTGCGGGCCTCCCGGGTTCGAAAATAAGGATTGACCAGATCCAGGTCCGCTACCCGGACCTTTTGCCCGGAATCCATAGCGTAAACGGCCAGGTTAATGCAGACTTCCGTCTTTCCGCTGCCGTAGTTTCCGGCCAGAATAACGAGGCCTTTCAAATCGATTTTCACCGGTAATCACCTGATTGAAACCGTCTTTGTCCTGCATGCGCGTCCGTGAAATGAACGCCGGCAATTCCAAAATCTTGTTTTTTTAGTAATTTTTTTAATTCATGTCAAGGAATCAATTCGGATTCAGGCGAATCAGCAATCAGCTGCCCCGCCGTGGTTCGCCTTCCGTTTGCTTCGGAAATATGGTAGCCTTCGAGCGGAGTTGCCAATCTCAATGAAAGGATGCCATCTATGTCGTGCGTTCAAACCGGGCTGGAACGGCTCATCGCCAATCCGCCGCCATCGCTTAACGGAAAACGCCTCGGCCTTTTATGCAATCCGGCTTCGGTTGGCAAGGAGTTGTCGCATGCCCGGCTGCTGGTTTCGAAAATATTTCCCGGGCAGCTCAAAGCCCTGTATTCTCCTCAGCACGGTTTTTTTGCCGAAAAACAGGACAATATGATCGAATCGGATCACGGCGTCGACCCCCTGCTGAAGATTCCGGTCTACAGCCTTTACGGACAAACCCGGGTTCCGGACCGGAAAATGCTGGATCCCATCGATGTACTTCTGGTGGATCTTCAGGATTCAGGAACCCGCGTTTATACCTTTATTTACACCATGTCCTACTGCATGGAGGCTGCCAGGCGTTTTGGAAAGAAAGTCGTTGTTCTCGATCGCCCGAACCCCGTCGGCGGACAACGCATCGAAGGCAACTGCCTCGATCCCGAGTGGAGCTCATTTGTCGGCCGGTATCCTATTCCGATGCGTCACGCAATGACCATCGGAGAACTGGCCCGAATGTTCAACCAGGATTATGGAATCGGATGCGAACTGGAGGTCATTCCCATGGAAGGCTGGCGGCGGGACATGTATTTTCAGGATACCGGGCTTACCTGGATCGCCCCCTCCCCCAACCTTCCGACCCCGGTGTCGGCCATGGTCTACCCTGGCCAGGTCATCTGGGAGGGAACCAATGTTTCGGAAGGGCGCGGCACCACTCAGCCGTTCGAACTGTTCGGCGCTCCGTTTATCGACCCGGACAAGATTCTCGAAGCCATGGGCAACGACAGGCAACCGGGGCTTTTCCTGCGGCCGGTAATATTTGAACCTACGGTCAGCAAATGGAGGGGGGAAGCCTGCCGGGGATTTCAGCTTCATGTCACAGCCCGGGATAGTTTTGAACCCGTTTTAACCACCCTGAAACTGCTTCAAGCCGTATTTCAAAACTATCCGGACCAATTTAAGTGGAAATCCCCGCCCTACGAGTACGAATTCAAGCTGCTTCCCATCGATTTGATCATGGGAGGGTCCGGCGTCCGCCAGCGCATCGAGGCTCTGGAACCTCCCGAGCGCATCGCCGCAACCTGGAAGCAGGAAATCAGGGATTTTTTCGATCAAAGCCGCAGATTTTACCTTTACGAATGAGGCGGTACCCGGTTCTGAAGCGGCTGCAGGCGGCCCATCAAAAAAAAGCCCTTCATCCCTGAAAAAAGATGAAGGGCCGGCTTCAAAATAAACTGGTTATGCGCCTGGCTTGTCGGTTTTTAGGGTCTCGATTTCCTTTTTCAAATCATCGATTTCCTGTTTGAACTTTTCAACTTCGCCTGTTTTTGAGGCATCCGTTGAAGTGTCTTTTTTCCAGGTGTCTTTGATTTCGTCATAACCCAGATAGATCGCCAACCCTCCACCGATCAGCAACATCACGGGAACAGCGCCGGCCAGCAACTGCAGAAACTCACCAAACCAGACGATCAGGCAAATGAGTCCGACGACAGCTGCAACCGCTCCACCAATTAATGTTTTCATAAAAGACCATCCTCCTTTGACTTAAATTGAATTTGCAAACCTTTCAAGACAACAAAAAGGTCGCGCAACATCGTCAAAAAAATTAATTATATCAAGAAAATACAACCATATTTCCAAAAGATAATTAAAATTTAAATTAACACAGCAGAATTTTGAATGCAAGCTGAAAGTTGATTTCAGGCGCTTCTCGAGGATTTTCGACAAAACATCGGCATCTCAACCGCCTTCAATCCGTCCGAACCCACTGCCGGGCCCTCTGACATTCCGGGATTATTAATTGCATTCGGCATCCGTTTCTGTTAATTTATTTCGATTCCATCCTGGAGGGCCGGTCCTGTTGCCAAGAGGAGGACTTTCAGGTATTTGGCCCCAACAGCTTGAATTGCTTAAAAAATACCCAGGATGGATTTTTTTGTTTTTTTTATGGGAAATTCAAATGAAATCGGCTTAAAATTGCCGTTGACAAGATAATGCCATGAAAAATCAAGCCCATCAACATCCAACAGCCGAAAAAAGCAAATTCCGGCGATGGATAGACCGTTTTCTGGCCAAAACGCATCATCATTATCTGTGCGAACTGCCTGAAGACATCGGATTTTTATCCAGGTCCTTTCTGAACCGGTTTTTTTCCGGAATTACAACGGAAAAGGATCAGCTGGCCGTTCTCGCGCAAATCCCGGCTGATGCGATCATCGTATACGCCATTCAGTATAAGAGCTATTTCGAATACCTTTTTTATTACACCCGGTACCGCCGGGAAAAGGTTCCGGCGCCGCGGATCGGCATGGGGTTCAGGGTTTTTCTCTGGCAACCGGTTTCAAGACTCTTCCGAATATTGACCGCTCACGTCGATCACTGGATCGGCAATAAAACCCCGCTGAATCCCTACAAAAACGGTTTTATCAAAGACCAGCTGCTTCAGGGCCGCACCGCCCTTTTTTCCCTGATCGAAAAGCGGGGTGTATACCGCCGTTTCGCCGAATCCGAATCAGATCCGGTCGGCCATCTGATCGAAATCCAGAAGGCCATTGACCGACCCATATACATCGTTCCCCAGCTGATGTTTTTCAGCAAAAAACCCAACCGCCAGGGAATATTGCCGGTGGAAATGATATTCGGAAGCGAGGAGCGACTGGGAATTATTCGTCGAACCATCCGGATGTTCAAGTATCCGGGAAAGGTATTTGTTGAAATCTCCCAGCCGGTCAACCTCAAAAATTTCCTGGATCATCCGGATATTCGAAACCGGACCGACGCCCGGCAGAGCCAGGAACTTCGCCAGCGGCTTCTGCATCAGATCAACCGCCATCGGCAAAGCATCACGGGACCGGTCATCAAGTCGGTCGAGGAACTGAAGGAAAGCATTCTGATGAACGAACGCCTGCGTCCGTTCATGGAAAACTATTCCGCCTCCCGCAACATCCCCATATATAAGGTACTGCGCGAGGCGGACGGCTATATCGATGAAATCGCGGCAAAATACAACCGAACCATCATCAAGATCGGCAGCATCGTGGTGGAATGGTTTTTGAAGGCCATGTTCGAAGGCATCACGGTGGATACAGAAGGGCTGAACCGCATCAAACTGATGGCCCAGAAAGGCCCGGTGATTCTGATTCCATGCCATAAAAGCCATTTTGATTACCTGATTCTGTCCTTCCTTCTGCACAACAGCAACCTGCCGTGCCCCCATGTCGCCGCAGGCAAGAATCTTTCCTTCTGGCCGCTTGGGCCGCTTTTCAGAGGCGGCGGCGCTTTTTTCATCCGACGGACCTTCAGGGGCGCAGCTCTGTATTCCAAGGTATTTTCGGAATATATTCACAAACTGCTTCAGGAAGGATTTAACATCGAATTTTTCATAGAAGGCGGGAGAAGCCGGACAGGCAAACTCATTCTGCCCAAGCTCGGGCTGCTTTCGATTCTGCTGGGCGCCTATCGCAACGGCGCATGCGAAGACATGTCCTTTGCCCCGATTTTTATCGGGTACGACCAGGTTCTTGAAGAAAATGCCTACCTGAGCGAGGTTGAGGGGGAACAGAAAAAACCTGAAAACATCATGCAGGTGTTCAAAGCGCGAAAACTGCTCAAAAAACGTTACGGAAGAATCTACGTCAAGTTCGATGAACCCATCAGCATCGTGGATCTTCAGCAAAAGATGGGCGTCTCGCTTCACACCATGAACTCAAAGGATCAAAACGTACTGATCCGCAATCTGGGATACCGGGTGATCAACGCCATCAACCAGGTATCGGTGGTCACGCCTTATGCCCTGGTGGCCGGCGTTTTGCTCAATCTTGAAAAAGAACGATTTTCCTATGAACAGTTCAAGAAAGGCCTGGATACCTACATGACCTTTCTGATCTCCCACAAGGCGACCCTGGCCGACACGCTGGTCGTAGACCCGGAACACGCCGTCGAAAAGGTTCTGAGCAACTATATTCAAAGAAAATTCATCGAGTCGATCTCAGGCGAAAAAAGCGCCCCCTTTACCGATACGGTTTTTGAGATTCAGGAAAGCAAGCGCACGCTTCTGGAGTACTACAAGAACAACGTGATCTCCTTTTTTATACCGGCTGCCTATACCGCGATGGCGATTCTCAAAAGGGATGCATTTCAGTTTTCCTCCGTGGATCTGCATGCCGATTATGCCTTTCTGCAGGATCTTTTCAAATACGAGTTCGCCTATGATGTGGACAACACCTCTGAATACAACGTCAGAAAGTGCATCAAGGCGTTTATCGACGACGCCGTTCTCAGCCCGCATCCCACCCTTCCGGACACCTATAATCTGACGGCCGCCGGCTACAAGAAGCTCAATTTGTTCGCCGGTTTTCTGAAAACCTATTTTGAATCATATCTGATCGTCCTGAAAGTGTTCATGCGGTACTCGAAAAGCGCCATCAGCAGCAAGGACCGCCTGAAAAAAATTCAGTCCCGCGGAGCCCGGATGTTCAAGCGCGGCGAGGTACAGCGCAAAGAGTCCCTGTCCAAGATCAATTACGCCAATGCCGTTGATCTGTTCACCTACAACGGCATCAAAGGATCCGAAGATGCCGAGGCAATCAACATGTACGCTGACAAGATTCAGGAATATCTGTCTCGTCTGCCCTGAAATCAAATCAACAGACCGGATTTCATGAAAGCATTGATACTGGCCGCCGGATTCGGCACCCGATTGCTTCCCTTCACTCGGCATACGCCCAAGCCCCTGTTTTCCATCGGCGGGCGAAGGCTGCTCGATATCGCCATTCGGCGTCTGATCGAGGCCGGATGCCGGGCCGTGATGATCAACACCCACCATCTGCATGAAAAAATCGAAGACTTCATATTGCGTCAGCGTTACGAGATTCCGGTTTTCCTGAAATTTGAACCCGTCATTCTCGGCACCGGCGGCGCGATTGGCAATGCATTGGATTTCTGGGAATCCGACCCCTTTATGGTCATCAACGGGGACATCGTCACGGACATCGATCTGAAGGCCGTTTATGCGCATCATATCCGCAACGGAAATGACGCCACCCTGGTGCTGTGCAACCATTCTGCGTTCAACCAGGTTGAAGTCGACTCCCGGAACCGGATCACGCGGTTTCATTCCGAACCCGTTCCGGACCGCAAAGCCTGGACCTTCACCGGAATCCAGGTGCTCTCTTCGGTGGTTCTGGACTATATTCCCAAAAATCAGTTTTCCTCCAGCATCGAGGCCTACCGGAAAATGATCGCAGACGGCCGAAAAATTCAGGCGTACATCGCCGAAGGCGCCTGCTGGAACGACATCGGCACTCCGGAGCGCTACCGTCAGGCGGCCTGCGGCCAGATGGCCATGGATGCATTCGACCGGATATTTCACCGTCCCCGCCCGGCGATTCATGCCGCCGTGCTTCAAGGAGACGGATCGGATCGAAAATGGATCCGTATGACATCCGGCAATCATTCGCTGATCGCGGCGGATCACGGCATTCGAAATGATCCGGACAAAACAGCCGAGGTGGATGCCTTTATGGATATCGGCAACCATCTTTGCCGGAAAAAACTGCCGGTGGCGCAGATTTATTCGGCGGACCGATTCGCCGGCCTGGTCTTTCTGGAGGATCTGGGAGATCAGCACCTGGAGCAGTTCGTCAAGCGCGCTTTGCCGGATACCGTAAAAAAAGCCTACCACAATGTCATCGATCTGCTGATCGATTTCAGTTCATCCGGTATTCAGGGCTTTGACCCGGACTGGACCTTTGAAACCCCCCGGTATGACAAGCGCCTGATTCTGGAAAGGGAATGCCGGTATTTTCTGGATGCCTTTGTGAGAGGATATCTGAAGATCGATGCAAGCTTTGAAAATCTTCTGCCGGATTTTTCCTTTATCGCCGACAATGCACTGGCTTTTTCCATTCCAGGGCTGATGCACCGGGATTTTCAATCCCGGAACATCATGGTCCGAAACGGCCGGTTTTATTTGATCGATTATCAGGCGGCGCGCATCGGCCCCATTCAATACGATCTGGCATCCCTTTTAATTGACCCCTATGTCGGCCTTGCTCAAGATGTTCAAGAAGAACTGCTGAACTATGCGGTCGGAAAACTTTCAGAAAAAACCGGAATGAATGCCCGGAAAATTGTCCACGGGTACCGCTTCTGCGCAATCACCCGGAATCTTCAGATTCTCGGGGCATTTGCATTTTTAAGCAAAAGCAAGGGCAAACTGCATTTTGAAGCCTACATTTCACCTGCCCTGGCCGCCCTGAAGCAGCGGATTGCAACCTTTGACGACGCTGAGATCAAATCCCTCAGATCCCTGATCAAAAGCCTGGATACGGGACGGATCAGCGCCCACACCACGGGAGATACTCCATGAGCCGCATCAAGATCATGATCAACGGCATGCCGGGCAACGTGGCAGCCGCTCTGGCCGCTCAGGCCATGAAAGACGAACGTTTTGAAATCATTAACGCCTCGCTGACAGGGCCCGAGATCGTCGAGAACCGGCACATCGTTGACGGCAAAACCTTTTCTCTGATTCATCCGGACGAGCGGGATCAGGCCATTGTTCAGATCAAAAACCGGGAGAAAGGTTTTATCGCCGTCGACTTCACGCACCCGACCGCAGTCAACGGCAACGCCGAATTTTATTGCAAAAACAATCTTTATTTCGTGATGGGAACCACCGGCGGCGACCGGCGTCAGCTTGAGCAGGCCGTTCTTCGGTCCGGAATCTCGGCGGTTGTCGCACCGAATATGGCCAAACAGATCGTCGGATTTCAGGCCATGATGCAGTATGCAGCCGAAAATTTTCCCGGCCTTTTCTCAGGCTATTGTCTTGAAATCAGGGAAAGCCACCAGAAGGGCAAGGCGGATACCAGCGGAACGGCCCGGGCCATGGTGTCGTATTTTAACAAAATGGGCGTGGCTTTCAGCGAAGACCAGATCATAAAGGAAAGAGACCCGGGGATTCAGCAATCCGTCTGGAAAATTCCCGAGGCCCATCTCTCCGGTCATGCATGGCATACCTATACCCTGCATTCCGAAGACGGGACCGTTACTTTCAGCTTCACCCACAACATCAACGGCAGGGACGTGTATGCCCAGGGCACGTTCGATGCCGTGGAATTTCTTTTTCAAAAAGCGAAAAGCGGCCGGAAGGGCCGTGTCTATACGATGATCGACGTGCTCAAACAAGCCTGACCTGTCGGAAAATTCTTTCGCACAGAATCGGGCTTGATTCCGTTGCCGCCCTGAAAATGGAGAGCGTGTATGAAGAAGCTCATTATTTTATTGATCATCCTGATCAGCAACGCCGCCTTCGGCGACGAAACCTTTCCGCCGGCAGGCTGGACCGACCGTCCCAATCCCCTGGCCAGTCCGAGCGCAGTCGCCGGAGGTGAAATTTCCATTTTCGCCGGCCAGTATCCCAAAAGTCTCAACTATTACCTGGACAACAATGTGCTTTCCGCAGAGATTTTCGGGGCTATTTACGAAACGCTGCTTGCGCTCAATCCCATTACGCTTGAGTATGAGCCCGGCCTGGCCGAAAAATGGACCATCTCCGAGGACCGGAAAACCTTTACCTTCTACCTGAACCCCCTTGCCCGGTGGAGCGACGGCACACCGATCACCGCGCAGGATGTCCAGTGGACCTGCGCGACCATCGTCGATCCGAAAAACCTGACCGGACCGCACAAACTCGACATGGAACGCTTCGATCCGCCGGTGGTCATAGACGAGCGGACCATCCGTTTTACGGCCCGCGACGTGCACTGGAAGAATCTGGGCGCTGCCGGCGGATTTCATGTTCTGTGCAGGCATGCGTTCGAGGGCAGGGATTTCAACAAGATCAATTTTGAATTTCCCGTGGTTTCCGGTCCCTACCGGCTGGGAAAAATTCAGGAGAGTCTGGCAATTTCCATTGAAAGACGCCCGGACTGGTGGGCGCGAAACGCAATGCGCCATCAGGGGACCGGCAATTTTCAAACCATGAAATTCAAATTCTTCGCCGAACGGGAAAACGCCTTTGAGTCCTTCAAAAAAGGAGAAATCGACCTTTTTCCCATCTACACCTCCCGAATCTGGGTTCATGAAACCCGGGGCGAGAAATTTCTGAAGAACTGGATCGTCAAGCAAAAGATTTACAATCATGCGCCGATCGGATTTCAGGGATTTGCCATGAACATGCGTCGGCCGCCGTTTGACGATATTCGAACGCGCAAAGCCATGGCTCTGCTGCTGGACCGCCGGAAGATGAACAGCGCCCTGATGTACGACCAGTACTTTCTGCACCGCTCTTATTTTGAAGATCTTTATTCGGCCCAGAATCCCTGTCAGAATCCGGAAATCGAACTCGACAAGCAAAAGGCCCGGGAACTGTTAAACGCCGCCGGATGGTCGGTGAATCCGAAAACAGGGTATCTGGTAAAAGACGGAAAACGGTTTTCGTTTCGCTTTCTGACACGGGAAGCCTCTTCCGAAACCTTCCTGGCCATTTACGCCGAAGATCTCAAAGATGCGGGCATCGAGCTGATCATCGACAAAAAGGACTGGGCCGCCTGGGCCAGGGACATGGACGAGTTCAATTTCGAAATGACATGGGCGAGCTGGAGTTCCGGCGTCTTCAAGGATCCGGAAGGCATGTGGTCATCGGGCGAAGCCGACCGCCAAGGCGGAAGCAACATCACCGGGTTTAAGAACCCGAGGGTGGACGCACTGATTGAAACCCAGAAGGCGGTTTTCGATGTTCAAAAACGAAACGCCATCTGCCGGGAAATCGACAGAATCGTTGCCGAAGCCTATCCGTACGTACTTTTGTGGAATATCAATTACACCCGCCTGCTGTACTGGAACAAATTCGGAACGCCGCCGACGGTGCTGTCTAAATTCGGACGGGAAGACAGCGCATACTGGTACTGGTGGTCGGATGTCGATGCACTGGCAGACCTGAATGATGCCGTCCGATTCGGGGATCACCTCATCCCCAGAGAGCCTGCGGTTTATTTCGACCAGATCTTCCAGGAAAATTGAAAGAACGTGGATCAGAAAACAATGCGTGCCCCGCCGGGATCCTGAATTGAAAAGGTGTGCTTTTCTTCCGGAGCTCCCAACTCCGCAGAAACCGCCTCAATGAAGCGAGGCTTTTGGCAATGACTTCTTCTCTACTGTCATTCCACCCTCCTTTGAAACGTTTCGGTGAAACACCGATGAGAGGACAACCGCTCGCCATCTTCCGGCCCTGTTATGGGGCCGGGGGCGGCGCTTCCCGCGTTTCTCAAACTGTACGGAAAGATATTAACTTTTTCATTTAAATTTTCAAAAAACCTAACAGTCCTGAATTATAGTATTTATATAGCATTCCCCTTGTGCCGCATCTCTGTTTTTGGATAAATTTCTTTCAGGCAAATGATAATTGTTGACAATAAGATATCAACATAATATAAACCTATTAAAATGAATAAATGATATTCAGTTGTTTTTGATTTTTTTAGATTATAATTCATCTATTTTTAAAATAGCTGTTTGCACTACAAGCCAGAAGTTCCACCAGAAATGAAATCATGATCCAAAAAACGCAAAACATTCAGAATTTTTCAGGGCTGTTCTGAAAGAATGCGCCTTTTGCCCCCTGCGCTGGTGTCGATTTTCAGAAATATGCACTTGAAAGCAAAGCTTCGGATTTTAAAAAACAAAACAACGGATGAAAGGAGGGAAGAAAAGACTTCGACGACTCAATTAAAAATCATTTCAAGGGGGATCAATTAAGGTTTTTAATTACAAGGAGGAAATTATATGGCGGCTGAACAAGTAGAAACCCAAATACCCAGATGGATATATCTGCTTCTGGGCCTGCTCGGGAGCACCACCTGCGGCATGCTTCTCTATGCGTGGAGCGTTTTTATCAAACCCCTGAACGCTGAATTCGGATGGTCCCGCTCGGAAATCGCTCTTGCCTTCGCGATCTGCTGTCTGATTTTCGGCCTGATGACCTTCCCGGCCGGTCGTCTGAGCGATAAATACGGCCCCAGACTCGTCGTGGTCGGCGGCGGCATCATTCTGTGCATCGGCTTTATTTTATCCGGCTTCATTACAAGTAAACTCCAGCTGTACATCACCTATGGCGTAATCGCCGGATTCGGCGGCGGGTGCATCTACCTGCCTCCCATCGCCACGGCGCCCAAATGGTGGCCTGACCGCAGGGCGCTGGCAACCGGTTTTGCCGTGGTCGGCCTGGGTCTTGGGTCCTTTCTCATGGGTCCTCTGGCCACATGGATCATCAACAATCCGGATTATGGCTGGCGGTATGTGTTCTGGTACTGCGGAGCGGCCATGGGGATCATGGCGATCATCGCCGGCCTTCCTCTGAAGTACCCCCCAAAGGGCTGGAAACCGGCTGGATGGAATCCCCCCGCACCGGCGGCTGGAAAAAAAGCCTCTCGCGATTTCACTCATGAAGAATCCATTCGGACTCCGCAATTCTGGCTGCTGTATCTGAGTTACTTTGCCGGTTCGTTTGCCGGCCTGATGGTCATCGGTCATATTGCCGCCACCGGCATCGACCGGGGTTTGACGCCGATGCAGGCAGCCGGTGCGGTCAGCGCGCTGGCCTTTGCCAATGCGGCGACCCGTATCATCACCGGCCTGGTTGTCGACAAGGTGGGCGTCAAGGCGGTTTTTGTAATCTGGTTTGCACTGCAGACAGCCGCCATGCTCCTGCTGTACCCGGCTGCGGCCTCAAGCTGGGCTCTGTGGCTCTGCGCCGCCCTCATCGGCTGGAACTACGGCGGCATGTTCACCCTGTTCCCCGCTGCCTGTCTTGCTTACTTCGGCCCGACCGCTCAGGGCTCCAACTACGGCCTGCTGTTTACCGCGTGGGGTTTTGCCGGATTTGCCGGACCCTGGGTCGGCGGCTATCTCAAAGACACCACCGGCACCTACTATATGCCGTTTATTATCGGCGCCATCGTGGTGGCGGTTTCGGTCATCATCTCCGCCACCCTGAAAGCGCCTGCAACCAAAGATCAGGAATAGCCGGCGTTTGCTCGGAAGTCATGATCGACCCGGTGCATCAACCTGATGCGCTTCTGCAAAAAAGGTCCCCGAATCGGGGACCTTTTTTGCAGCCATATGGATCTGGATTTACATTCTCAGGTAAAGTTCTTTGATGCGAGCGCGCGTCATGACTGCTTTCCAGTTCCTGCCCAGTGCATTTTCCCATAAAGGTTCAAGAACCAGGGAAACATCAACCATCTTTTCCAGCTGCGACTCGCTGATTCCGGATGTAATTTTCCGGGGAAGCTCGATCTCGTTCTTTTCCAGCATTTTTCTGAATACCCGGACCCCTTCGGGATAAAACTCTTCCAGATAGTCAAAAACAATGGTGTTGCCGATCCCGTGATGCACGCCCAGCACAAAGGCAAGCCCGTAGGAAAGCGCATGGCAGACGCCGACCTGGGAATACGCGATGCTCATGCCGCCAAAATATGAGGCCATCATCAACTTGTCGTCACCGGCCGGTCCGTCCTGCAAAAAAACCTCTTCACAGAGCTGAAGCGATTTTTCCCCGTATGCCTTGCTGAAGGCATTGAGAAAGGTGCCGTTCAGCGACTCGATATCATGAACGTAGCAGTCCATCCCCGTGTAAAACCACTGATCTCTCGGCACGCCGGCGGTGAGCTCCGGATCGAGCACGATCTGATCAAAAACAGTGAAATCCGAATTAATGCCCAGCTTTTTTTCCGGGCCGGTCAGCACCGTGGTTCTGGACACCTCGGATCCGGTTCCGGAAAGCGTGGGAACACCCACATGATACACCGCCGGATTTTTGATCAGATCCCACCCCTGATAATCCGCCGAGGAACCCGGATTGGTCAGCATCAGGGACACGGCCTTGGCAAGATCCATGGTACTGCCTCCGCCGATGCCGATCACACCGGCAGGTTTCCGATCTGAAAACTCCCTGACCTGCCGGGTCAGAGCATCCACATATTTGGTTTTGGGTTCGTCATCGGCGTTGACCCACAGCAGCATATCCTGACTTTGCAAAGGAACTCTTTCGCGAAGCGCCTTGTCTTTGAATACATCATCCACCATGAACACCATAAAATCGTCGGAACGCAGCCGTTTGGGCCGCAGAATGTCGTCCATTTGGCTGAAAGCCCCTCTGCCGAAAACAACATGAGAGACCACTTTAAAATTTCGAAACATATCTGTTTCCCTTTCTGTTTTCCTTTATCAATTCCCGGTTATCGGCAACTTCCCGAAAAAACCGCAAATTCGTTGCAGGTCTCAAGCGCCCAGCGCCCGACGGGTTTTCTCAATGCGCCGGGCAAGGTCCGCCTCGGTCCAGGACAGCTTGATCTGCATGGAGATCAGCCTCTTGATAATATTGTCGGACTGCGGCAGATGAACTCGATCATAATCCGGGCAATGCCCAGTCAGGGTCTGCGGCAACCTGAAGGCGGAAGCCATTTTTTTGAGGTGCTCCCAGCGTCTCAGGTAGTGCCAGTTATTGTCATACCAGTAAAAGCATCCGTCCACGCCGGCCCGGCCAAGATCCAAAGCCGCCTGGCGCGCACGGTCTTCTGAAGAAAGCAGAAATGAAAGAAAGGTCGCCGAATCCCCGTTCTCATCTGGAACCTTGCGGAAAGTCAGTCCCGGAATTGTTGTCAGCGCCTCTTTGATTGCCGTTTTATTGGCGCGTTGAACTTCTAAAATACGATCCAGTTTTCGAAGCTGAGCCAGGCCGACAGCGGCATTCAATTCGCTGATCCGGTGATTGGTTCCAAGAATGGGATGCCCTTCGAGACCGCGATCCGACCCGACATGCTCATGGCCGTGATCGGCATAGGAATGCGCCTTCTCATACAAACCGGCATCGTCGGTAATCACGGCGCCCCCCTCTCCGCAGGTGATGGTTTTCACAGGGTCAAAGGAAAAACAGCCCATCTGTCCGAAAGCGCCGAGGGCTTTGCCCTGATAGACGGCTCCCAGAGCCTGGCAGGCATCCTCGATCAGCACCAGGCCCTTTCGGGCGCAAAACTGAGCAATCTCGTCAATCCGGGCCATGGAGCCGCACATGTGCACCGGCAGAATCGCTCTGGTCCGGGCGGTGACCACATCTTCAAGCCGATCCGGATCCAGGCACAGCGTCTCGTCGATTTCCCCGAACACCGGTATCGCGCCTGCGCTGAGCAACGATTCGATGGTGGCAACAAAAGTAAACGGCGGAACCACCACCTCATCGCCGGCGCCGATTCCGCAGCAGGCCAGCGCAATATTCAGAGCCGCCGTTCCGCTGGAACAAAGATGCGCGTAGCCGACATTCAGCCGTTCGGCCAGCTCGGACTCAAAGCTTTTCGCCTTCCAGAGGCCTTTGCGCGCCTGGTCAAAACCATACCGGAATAAAACGCCTGTCTCAAGGACCTCATTCACCTCTTTGCGCTCTTCTTCTCCAAACCACTCAAAACCCGGCATATTTCATATCTCCTTATAATTTTACGGTTACGATCGACACCAGCGCAGGGATTCAATCCACCTGGCGCTCACGGGAACCGGGATCCCGACCTAACCGCGGTCTTCAGCCTTCCCGGCGATTTGACTGAAATAATTGCTGAAATACTCACGAATGGCGATGCGGGCATACTGCGAAGCCCGGGTTCCGATGTACCGTTCATGCCCCACGACAACGGATACCGCCAATCGACCCGGCCCGTTTTTATCCCGGGCGAATCCGACAAACCAGTCCAGCCGCACATCATGGGACGCATTGTCGATCGATCCGGTTTTGCCCCCCAGGTTCAGCCTGGAGAGCGTTTTGTCGCTTCGATACCCGCTGAAGGCCTTGCGACAGGTTCCGGATGACACCGTTTCCTCCATCAGAGAGCCGATCATTCGGGAAGTTTCCGGGGATGTCGCCCTGCCGATCATCTCCGGTTGATGCCGGTATAAGGTTTTACCGTTCTCATCCACAACGGCGTCGATAATTCCCGGTGCAATCAGCTGCCCGCGGTTGAAAACCGCGCTGGAAAGCATGGCGCCGTGCAGGGGAGAAATCGTGGTGTCGCGGTTAAAGCCGCAGGAGACTTCCGCCAGGCGGTAAGGCTCTTCGGAAAACACAACCCGGCTCAGGCTCACGGGAAGTTCAAAATCGATATCATGATTAAAACCGAAAGCTTCGGCATGTTTCTCAAGCACAATCGGGCCCAGCCGCAGGGCGCCGATTTTTCCGAATACCGGGTTTACCGATTGGGCAAACGCATTTTTCAGGGTGATCTTCTGCGAATAGCGATCCTCGCGATCCCGCAGCTGATGTTTGTAAAGGGTATGTTTTCCGCCATTGAACGCAAAGACGGTCTGAGGATTGTATCCGCAGCTTTCAATGCAGGCAGCAGCCGTAACGATCTTGAAAATACTGGCCGCGGGAAATCCCCCAGTGCATGGATTCGAGGAAGCTTCGGTCTTGTCAAATCCGGTCATGGCCAGAATCCGTCCACTGTCCGGGTCCATGACCACGATCCCCACATACCGACAGTTGACGACATCCAGTTTCTCTATCAATACACGCTGCAGAGACGTATTCAGGCTGGTCTCCACACGAAAAGCATGACCATCGCGTGAAATGCTGAATCGATCTTCGGTCCGGCTGAGAAAATCCTGATTTTCAAGCAGAATTCGAAGATCCTTTTTTTCCAGCATCCGATGGCCGAGCCCTGCATCCGGTTTTACCGCAGCCTTTTCGAGGCTGCCGCCTGACGCGCAGCCGACCCCGCCCAAGCCATATCCGGCATCAGGTTTTACCGCAGCCTTTCCGCAGGTGCGCCAACCGAATCCACCCATCCAGGCCAGCAGGACCGCGCATAAAACAGAAAAAAAAGCCAGGTATTTCAAACGGTTTCCGCCGGTCTTTTTCCGCTTTAAATTTTCCTGATAAACGCGCCACGTCGGTCTTTTCGCGCAAATCGGGACATAATTGATGTTTTTGTCGTCCATGAAGTCTTTCCCGATGCGTCCTCCGCTGTATTCCATGGGCAATGCCCGAATGCCGAAACAAAAATGACTGCGTATGTATCCGGTTTATTCGGGTCAGGAAATCGGTGTCCCCGGCGCAACGGTCCCGTCCGCAGTCAGCAGACAAAGACCCGTATCATCGGTTGCGGCAAGCAACATGCCGTTTGAAAGAATGCCCATCAGTTTTGCGGGTTTCAGGTTGGCCACCACAACCACCTGCTTTCCGATGAGCTGATCCGGGGAGTAGCTCTGGGAAATGCCGGCCACAAGGGTTCTTTCCTCCCCCATATCGACCCGAAGCTTGATCAGTTTTTTGGCTTTTGCAACCGGCTCGGCGGAAACAATGGTTGCAATCCGCAGATCCACCTGGCTGAAGACCTCGTAAGAAATTTCCGGTTTGATCGGCTTGACGGACGTTTCGACAGCCTGCAGGGTCTGATTGAGCGCCTGAATTTTTTCCGGCTCCACCCGCGGAAACAAAGTAATGGTTTTGGGAAGCCGCACCCCCGAAGGCAGTCCCTGGCTTCTTTTCAATTCCTCCAAACGATAATACTCGGCTTTGGAATCCAGCCCCAGATGCTCCTGCATTCTGGCAGAGGTATCCGGCATCACCGGATACAGCAAGCCGGAAATGACCCGAAGCCCTTCCAGCAGATGGTAAATCACGGTTTCCAGATGTTTTCGACTGGATTTATTCTTGGCCAGAACCCAGGGAGCGGTCACGTCGATGCATTTGTTCATGTGGCCGATCAGTTCCCAGACCGCACCCATGGCTCTGTGGAAGGCAAATTGCTCCATGGTCGCTTCATACTCATCGATCGCGCTTTGCGTTTTCTGCTCAAGATCCAGATTCAGCTCTTCCGCAGCCTGAGGATCGGGTCCGGGCACCACCCCGGCAAAGTATTTGTGGACCATGGAAAGCACCCTGGAAAACAGGTTGCCCAGATCGTTGGCCAGATCGGCATTGATCCGCTGAACCAGAGCCACCTCGCTGAAGCCGGCGTCCAGCCCGAAGACCATCTCGCGCATCAAAAAATACCGGAAGGCGTCCAGCCCGTAAACGTTCTTCAATTCCAGGGGGTCAATGACATTTCCCAGGCTCTTGGACATCTTGCTCTGGTCCACATTCCAGTACCCGTGGACATTCAGGTGCCGGTACAGGGGAAGCCCGGCGGCCTTGAGCATGATCGGCCAGTAAATTCCATGGGGCTTGAGGATATCCTTGGCCGTTATATGCTGAACCGCGGGCCAGAATTTTTCAAACAGCGCTCCGTCGGGCCAGCCCAAAGCGGAAATATAGTTCAGCAATGCATCGAACCATACATAGGTCACATAGTTGCTGTCGAAAGGCAGGGTAATGCCCCATTGCAGCCTGGTTTTGGGCCTGGAAATGCAAAGATCCTCCAGAGGGGCGCGCAAAAAAGCCAGCACCTCGTTGCGGTAGCGTTCGGGCCGGATAAAATCCGGATTCTGCTGAATATGATCGATCAGCCAGTCCTGGTAACGACTCATCTTGAAAAAATAATTGGATTCCTTGATCACCTCGGGTGCGGTTTCATGATCCGGACATTTTCCGTTAACCAGTTCCCGCTCCGTGTAAAATCGCTCGCACCCGAAGCAGTAAAGCCCCTCGTATTCGCTGAAGTAGATATCTCCGGCATCGTAAATTTTCTGCAAAATCCGCTCGACCACAGCCATATGGGCCGGATCCGTGGTACGGATAAAGGCGTTGTTGCGGATGTTGAGCTCCGGCCAGAGATTCCGGAAAAGGCCGCTGATCCGATCCACATAATTGCGGGCCGTCATGTTTGCCT
>Ga0265294_10000541_pt1 | contig 50510 bp, 49 predicted proteins | sample MunlanPumphouse3_FD_192504 | JGI IMG/M metagenome (GOLD analysis project Ga0265294, IMG submission 192504) | Groundwater microbial communities from a municipal landfill in Southern Ontario, Canada - Pumphouse #3 | ecosystem: Environmental > Aquatic > Deep subsurface > Groundwater | place...
ACAATTGCTAAACCACCTGGGATAAAGTAAAAGTCGTTAAATCCACCTAAAAAGATAAGTGAAATTAAAAAACAAACGGTAAAAAGGTTGGCATACTCTCCAATAAAGAACATCCCCCATCTCATACCTGAATACTCAGTTGCATATCCTGCAATAATTTCAGCTTCGTGTTCAAGCAAGTCAAAAGGTGTTCGGTTAGTCTCTGCAAATCCAGCTAGTACAAACAGAAGAAATGCCAAAGGCTGTGTCCATACCAACCAGTCGAAAAGTCCTCCTGCTTGGTAGTTGTTAATATCAATTAATGATAAACTTCCCACTAGCATTAAAGGAGCTAAAATTGCTAATCCTGAAACCACTTCATACGATAACAGTTGAATAGCCGTTCTAGCACCCCCTAAAAGTGACCACTTGTTGGCACTGCTCATTCCAGCTAGTAGTGGTCCATAAAGTCCCACTCCTGCAACGCCCAGAACAAAAAGTAAGCCCACATTTATATCTGAAATAATGGGTCTAACTGTGTAGCCAAAAAGTTCAAACTGAGGAAAAAAAGGCACTGCCGTCATAGCAATAAATGCTGTTGCTGCTGTAATAATGGGTGCAATTTTAAAAATAGGTTTAACCGCATTTGCAGGTACAAAATCCTCTTTACAAAAAAGTTTTGTTCCATCAGCAACAAGTTGTAAAACTCCGTGTGGCCCTACATTCATAGGTCCCCAACGCCGTTGCATAAATGCCAAGATTTTTCTTTCAATATAGGTTGTAAAACCTGCTAGTGCAGAAAATACCGCTAAAACAACAATGGCTTTTACAATGGTTTCAATGATAATAGCTGTTTCCATCTCTACACCTTTTTAATGCTTGCACTGCTGTATCTGCTGGTGCTAAACAATTTTTTTGTTGGGATTGTTTTATCAAAAAACGATACATAGCCCATTTCACTTGTAAGCTTATTATCTAAAATCACTTCTAATTCTTCTTCATGTGTTGAAGTGGAAACCAACACTTTATCGTTTTCATTAAGTTGCAGTTTTTCCATTAAACCACTTGAAACATAGAGTGCTGTTTTTTCATGTTTTAATTGATGTGCTTTTTGTGTAAACTCATTAAACAAATTAATTGGATTGGCTTTATAAATAACTGTTCCCGTAAACCCATAAAGTTTTTCAATGGTTTCAAAACTATCATTGCTTTGCGTTGAACTACTATTTAGTAAGTATCCTCTGTTCTCTTCTTGATTATTTTTAAACTCATTTGGTAAGTTGTCAAATAAAACAGTTTTAAACCCTTTGTCTTGTGGTAAAAGTGATGTGTAATCAATAGTATATTCAACCTCATCGTTAAGCAACACATTGGCAATATCATTTAACACATACCCACCATAAGGGAGTGCTGCATTAGTTGGTACTACTCGTTTGTCAAGTGAAATAAATGTTCCTTCTTGTTGGTTAAGTGCTGGCATATCAATATTTCCATCGCCTATTGCATTTAATTCGTAATTGGCTTCTTCGTTATACCCTACTATAAAACCTTCAGTTTTTTCATCTAAATTACAAATTAAACTAACCCCTAAAGTGTTAGTTTGCGTTGGAATTACCATTACTTTAAATGGCGTATATTTTTGTATTAATCCGCAAAGCTTTGCTAAGTTGGCACTTCGCGGGTGGTGGATTAAATCTTCTCCTACAATTAAGCTAAACGCATCTTTTTTCTCAAGCATGGAAGCAATGGTTTCATTTAAACTCTCATCGCAACCAATAAGTTCAAACAATTGCAACGCATCGTACTCTACTTGAGTCTCTACATTTTTAGAGATTACTTTTTTAACCTCTTTTTCTTCACCACTCTCTTCATCTTTTACCATTTCAGTAATTGTCTCTTTAACTACTTCGACAACCGTTTTTGTTCTCTTCGTTTTTAATGAGTTTAAATACGCGGTTAAATTTTCTGGTAAATTTTGACCAAAAAGTTCTAATATTAAAAATAAAATTGCTTCTTCTCTTAAAGGTTGGTGAGCAATGGTTTCAATGGTTTTACCTTTTTTCCCAAACCCTTCAACGTGAGTGTCGCCTAGTGGGTGAAAATATAAACCTGCCCCTTTATTAAGTGTTATGGCATTATTAAACGCATATTTTACAACGGGAGCATCGCTTTTTAAAAATGAACCCACAGAAATTAAAAAGTTCGAGTTGTGAATATCTTTTAAACTTGCATTGTAAAAGTTACTTCCCGAAGTGCTTTCAAAGTTTTTCATAAAATTTTGAAATCTTTTCGCGTCTTCGTTAACCAGTTTTACACCCAATTTTTCTCTAAGTTTTTCTAAAATAAATGCTTCTTCGTTGGTAATATAGGAGTTAAATTTAATCGTATTTGCTTTTTTAAAAGCTTCAAGTGCTTCATTAAATTTATCTGTGTTTTTTGTCGCAGTTGTATTGGCAAAGTCATATCCAAAACGGGCAGCTCCACTTAAACTTGCATAATGGTGCTCATTGGTAACTCGGTAAATCATTGGAGTTTGGTCAGCTATTGAAGTATGCTTTACTTCATAATACATCAACGCACAATCACTCGAATGTGGATTAGAAGCAGGAATTTTAGTTAACTCCCACGAGTTAGATTTGTATTGAAAATCTGAACTTACCAACGCACCAACAGGACAAACGCTAATACACTCGCCACAATCAATACATTTATCTTTTTCAAATCCAATAAGAGATTTATTAAGCTTATTCCACATAGCATAAGCATCTTTTGGCATAGTTTCTTTGAAGTTTTTATCTAAGCCATCGGAATCTCTTTTTACTGTACTTAATGCGCTTGAACCAATCATATCTTTACAAACAGTTACACACTTTTCGCACACAATACAAAGTCCTGGGTCGTAGTTCATAACTCCCCAATGAGCAGCTGGTCTGTAAGTGTCTCGTACTGCGTAGTTTTGAGAATCTACTTTCATATAAAGTGTGTTATTTTGCAGTTCACAATCTCCACTTTGGTCACACACTCCACATTGAAGAGGGTGATTCACATCATACACTTCCATAATTGCACGACGCTCTTTTTCAATATTTTCAGAGCTTGTAGTAATTTGCATACCCTCTTTGGCTTTAGCATTACACGCATACACTTGTTTTCCATCGGCTTCAACCAAACACAATCTACAAGCTAGTGTTGGTGAACATCGTGTTAAATAACAAATAGCAGGGATATAAATATTGTTAGACCTAGCTACATTTAAAAGATACTCTCCCTCTTGGGTTTGACACTCTTTTCCATCAATTGTTAAAGTAATCATTTCACTCATTATTTATCAACCTTTTCAATTTTTACTTGTTTATAGCTGTACGCTAAAGATTTGATTCCCTCGTGACTGCATAGTGCTACGGTGCCTTGTAAGTTGGTATCAATTTTAAATTTTCTTCTGAATTGTTGCTCTTCAAAGGTAATTAAAACTTCATCGCCATCTTTTATTTTTGCAATATTAGAAAATGATACTCCACCTAAAAGTTGGTGTTGTTCTATGGAGCCATTTTTACAAATAATCAGTCCGTTAAATGAGTCAAGCTCTTCAACTTCTTCAGGTGTTTCATTTGAGTATGAGTTAATGGCATTTATATTATGAGAACACGCTTCTTGAATTACTATATTTAAAGGGCTGTAGATATTTAAAGCCCCTAGCATTTTAATAATATTAGGAGATTTTTTATGCCCTAAAAAGTCTTCACTTAAAAGCACATAGCTATTGTTTGCTGCTTTACATTGCTCTGCTACATCTTCTAATTCTTCTTCTCCAATGCTTGTTTCCGCACTTAAATATCCAATGTCCAAATCTTCAATAAACGCTTCAATATCTGGGTTGCTTTTTTGCACAAAATAGTTTAAAAGTAACGCACAAATTCCCTCTTCGCTTCCCACTTCATATTTAATATATTGTGAAAAATTTAAATTAGTATTTTTGTAGTCAATAGGGTTCATATAAATAACCTTAGCTTGACTCTCTTTTAGCGTTTCTTGCAGCGCATCGTTAAAAAAAAGAGGAACACCTAAAAGTAAAACTACATCGTCTTTTTGAAGTACGTCCAAATGAGTAAGAACTGTTTTTTTCAAACTACGCTTCCTCACTTACAGGTTCATTAGCACTCTCTTCTTTTATAACTTGGGTTTCATCTTTTGCTTTTTTAACCACAATCGTCCAATCGACTTCATTAAATTTTAAAGAGTTCATTAAAGTATAGTCATTTTCTTTGATTAAATCTGAAATTTTTTGAATAGGAGAAAAATCACCCATTTCAAATAAAAAGATAGCATTTTCATTGGGCTGTATGTCGTTTTTCATTAACTCTAAAACTCTGTCGTAGAAGTTATTTTTTAGTGGTCTTAAATCATATCGTTTCATATTGTTCCTTCGCCCTATCTATCAATTTCGCCAAATACAACGTTTAAGTTACCAATAATAGTAACAACATCGGCTAATTGATGCCCTGGAAGTAAATCTTCTAATATTCCTGTATGCCAAAAAGATGGTGCTCGAAGTTTCATCTTATAAGCATATGGCGTTCCATCACTAACAATCATATAACCCAGTTCCCCTTTTGGAGACTCCGTTGCTACATAAATTTCACCTTTAGGAGGTTTCATTCCTTGAGTTACTAGAACAAAGTGTTGCATAAGCGAATAGTTTTGCGTCATAATATCTTCTTTAGGAGCTGAGACATATTCAGGTGCGTGTGCCATTAATTGTGGTTCGCTCTCTTTATATAAAGGTATAAGTTGTTTTAAAATCTTCATAGATTCACGCATCTCTTGCATATAACATTTATATCGTCCGTATGAATCACATGAAGTTGAATAAGGAATTTCAAAATCCAGTTCAGGGTAGATTCCATATGGCATCTCTTTTCGTAGATCCCATTTAAAACCACTTCCTCTTAAAGCAACTCCAGAACAGCCCCACGACTTTGCCATTTCAGGTGATATTATTCCTACATTTTCAAGTCTCATTCGCCAAATTCTGTTTTCAGTTAAAAGACCTTCGTAGTTATCTATCTCTTTATTTAAATTATCTGTAAATTTTAGCAAATCGTCACACCAGTTTTGTGGTAAATCTAAAGGAACTCCACCTATTCTTACAGCACTGTGTGTTAATCTTGCACCACAATAATCCTCCATTAAATCCATAGCAAACTCTCGTTCTCTAAAAGTATAAAGGAAAATTGACATAGCACCAACATCAAGTGCGTGAGTTGCAAGCCAAAAAAGGTGAGAAATAATTCGGTTAAGTTCTAAAAGCATGGTTCGTATAATTTCTGCTCTTCTTGGAGCTTCTATATCTAAAAGTTTTTCAACTGCAAGTGCAAATCCGTAGTTGTTTGAAGTAGCAGCTATGTAGTCCATTCTGTCCGTTGTGGGTAAAAATTCGTTGTACATCATATTTTCACCCATTTTTTCCATTCCACGGTGTAAATACCCAATTGCTGGAACGGCTTTAACTATCTCTTCCCCTTGAAGCTCTAAAATCAGTCGTAACTGTCCGTGAGCTGAGGGGTGTTGTGGTCCAAAGTTGACCACCATTGTGTTATCTTCTCTTTCAAAATTAATATTTTCAAAAAAAGGTTTTAATCGGTTAACTTGTTGCATACGGCTTACCTTCTCTTCTTTAATTCAACAGATTTATCTTCATGCAGTTCTTTAATTAGTCGAACTCCAAACAATTTCACACCGCCTTCTTCTTGATAAGCTAGTGGTGTGTGTTCTGGCTCTTTTCCATTAGTAATATCAGCACCATAAGGAACTTCGTGTCCTAGTCGTGAAAATCGCGTAGTGTCGTATCTGTCAATGGCAGCTGCATCTCTTATTTCTGGACCAATAGCTTCTCTGGCTTCTTTTCCAAAAATCTTATCTACTTCATACCAAGCGGCTGCTTCATCACCTTGTAGTGGGTAGGTTTTTCGTAACGGGTAATCATACCAATCATCGGGCATTAAAATTCGTTTTAAATTGTGGTGATTGATAATATTAATCCCATACATATCGTACATTTCTCGCTCACTCCAGTTGGCCATTTTAAAAACAGACTCAACACTTTGGAGTTCCTCTTTTTCTTCCACAAAACACTTTACACGAATTCGTTTGTGCTTATTTAGTGAAAGCATTTCATAAAAAATTTCAAACCCACCACGCGTTGCTATATAATCAATAGCGGAAAGTTCCATCATCATATCGTATGAAAGTTTTTCTTTTAAGAAAGTAACTACTTTTACGTTATTTTTTGGTTCAACATAAAGGACTAAATGTCCTTTTTCTAAATACGCATCTAGTACATTAAATTTTTCTTTTAAGGCATTTACATCTGCTAAAAACTGTTCATTTGTTTCTACATTTGCTCTTGGAACTTGAGGAACTACATGAAATCTGTCGTTGTAGTAAGCTTTTTTTTGAACATCTTGTTTTGGACTGTATGCTCTCATTACACTAACCTTTTTCTTTTCATTGCTTTAGAAGCGGGTTCTCTTCTAATTTTCTTTTGTAACATCATCAACGCATATTGTAAGGTTTCAGGTCTAGGGGCACATCCGGGTAGATAAATATCTACAGGAACAATTCTATCTGCTCCTTGAACTGTGGCGTAGGTATTAAACATTCCACCAGTATTTGCACAACTTCCCATAGAAATAACCCATTTAGGGTCAGGCATTTGGTCGTACAATCTTCTCATAAACTCAGCGTGTTTTTTAGTTAATGTTCCTGCAATTACAATCACATCTGCTTGTCTGGGACTTGCTCTAAAAATAGTACCAAATCTGTCGAAGTCATATCTTGAAGCTCCCGTTGCCATCATTTCAATAGCACAACAGGCTAATCCATAGGTTAATGGCCATAAAGAGTTACTTCGTCCAAAGTTAATAAATTTGTCAATCGAAGTCAACACAATGGGCGCGCCCCCATTGGCTAAATAGTTTACTTTATGCTGTGCCATTCAAGTGCTCCTTTTTTCCATGCGTAAATAAATCCAATTGTGAGTAACAAAATAAACAAAAGCATCTCAACAAAACCAAACCACCCTAGAACTTTAAAATCTACTGCCCATGGAAACATAAAAATAATTTCCACATCAAATAGAATAAATAGAAGTGCCATAAGGTAAAATTGTACAGAAATAGTATTGGGTTGTTTGGTTACTTCTGGACCACACTCATAAAGAGTTGTTTTAAGTTTCTCAGTGTCTAGCCGTGCTAGTTTTCGACTGACCAAACGAGCTAAAGCAACCGTTGCCATAAACGCTCCAAAGGTTAAAACAAACATTACAAATGCACCAAAATACGGATGAGCAAACTCCATATGAGTCATATAGTCTCCTTAAAATTATTCACAATTTTCTAATTACCTGCAGTAATAATCGTTTAATGTTAACCAATTGCTTCTAAAAGACTTATAAAGAGTTTTAATATATTTTCTTAATATTTTAGAAAAATCCCATCTTATTTTCTTTATCAAATTGCGTTTTTATCTCTTTTTCTATCTGTTCTATAAAAGCCGAAAGTTTGAAAATTGGCTCCTCTTCAACGGCTATTTTATATGCAGTATTTTTAATGACCATCTCGATTTGACCGCCTGTTAGGCTATAGGTTGCTAGTTTATTTATATCAAAATCATCTGCTAGTGGCAAAGTTTCAGGCAGTAGCTTTTGCCATAGCTGTAATCTCTGTTCTTCATTGGGTTTTACAAACTCGATTTTGTAGTTGAAACGCCTAGAAAACGCTTTATCTATGTTCTCAAGCAAGTTTGTAGTTGCTATCAAAATACCATCAAAACGCTCAATTTGTTCCAAGAAGATATTTTGCATTTGATTGTGCATTTTTTCACTGCCTGAAAGTCCATCTGTAGTTCTTGAACCTAAAAATTGGTCTGCTTCGTTTAGTAACAGTATTGGCTCTGTTTTAGTTTTATCTTTGATTTCTTTATACTTATCAAAAATACTTCTTACATTTTTTTCACTCTCACCTACATACATAGATAAGATTTTTGAACAATCAAAACTTAACACTTGTTTTTTAAGTGATTTTGCAAGTGCTAAAGAAGTTAATGTTTTTCCAGTTCCTGCAACTCCATAAAAAATAATTCGAGCATCTATGCCTTTTCGTTTATCTTTTATGCCCCACGCTTTAAGTCTATTAATTACATTTTTATCTACTTGTTTAAGCAGTGCATTAAGTGTCTCTCTGGTTTTTGGGTTTAAAACCACATCATCTAAAGTTTTACTAGAAGTAATAAGCTCAAACATATCTTGATCTTTAATCAAAGTTTCAATTTTAATTTTTTCTTGGCTCCCTTTTTTCTTTGTTGGGTGTGAAATTTTATACAAAATTTCATCAGGGATATAAAAGTTTCGGTTAATCCCTCCAAAAGGAGTAAGCATTTCATCGTAATCAATTAAACCACTTGAAACCAATTTTGAACTCTCTTCAAGTAAACTTCGGTGTTTTATTTTTTCATAATCATCACTTGAAATAAGTTCAATCAGTGTATTCATATCTCGAATAGAGTCATCGCTTCCTGAATACTCTTCTTTTAAAAGTGCTAAAAACAGGGTTTGTTCTTGCTCTTCAAGCTCGTGCTCTTTAAAAAACCCTTCCAGCATTAATTCATTGGGTGTTACTTTTACTCTCTCTTTAATACGGTTTTCTAGCATTATAAGTTTTGATCGTAAACCATTAATGTTAGGACTGCTAGGGTCAAAATTATGTTTAGAAATATTGAGTTTTTGAGCCAAATCTATTTTAAAAAACTGGTCTTGCAAATACTCTAAATTGTCTGCATATTGCTTGATTTCTGGCAACACAAACTCAACAAGCCCACCTTCTATAAGCTTTAAAAAAGTGCTACTTAGCGTTATACTTGAGTTTAACAGTTCCAGTTGAGCAATTTCGCTAAGTTTTAAATGTGTAAAACTGCTTTGCACCACCCAACCTAACTCTAGAAGTGATTTAATAAGTTTCAAATGCTCTAAATGTTTGTACTCTTTGGCATCGTAAAATTGACTTAATACCTCTAAAACCAACACAATATCATTGCCTGCAATATACTCTTTGAGCATATATTGTAAAACAACGGCTTCTTCTTTACTGCATTTTAATTGAACAAAAACTTCGGTTTGTTCAATATCTTTAGTCTTAATAAATTTAATTATCTTTTGCATTCTTATAAATTCCCTCTATTTTTTCATCATATTCTTGAGCATTGTTCTCTTCTTTGAACTCCAACACTTCTGTTTTATTCTCTTTAAGTGTAATTATTAATTTATGTTTTTTTAGCTCATGCTCTACAATAGTATCATATTTAATGACCTTTTCATTGTTTGCTATATCTAAAATAAAACTGTTTTTAACCACCCGAAGCTCTTTAGGGCATAAACCTTTATAGCTCCCATAACCGTAATAAATGGAACTGCACTCTTTTGCTTCTAAATGGTGCTTAATTTTTTCTAAATTATTGTTGTCCATAAAATTAAGCGCCATCACAATAGCAGCAATAAAAAGTATCAAACCAATAAAAATCATTTTCTTCTCCTTTTGCTTAAGTATAAGTAACTAAATAAAGCTCATAATAACAGCAATCGTTGCCACAGAAAAAAGTGTTTGAAGCGTTATTATTGAAGACATTAATCGTAAATCGCCTCCTAATTGTCGAGCTAAAATATAACTAGAACTAGCCGTTGGCATGGAAGCAAATAAAATCAACACTACCACAGCTTCTTTAGAAATATTAAAAAAATATGCCACGCCTAAAATAACCACAGGAAATGCCAAAAGTTTTAATACCGTTGCTAAAAAAAGTTCATATTTTGCACTGCTAATATGAGATAACTCTAAGCCAACTCCCACAGATAAAAGACCCATAGGAAGTGCAGCTGCACTTAAAATAGTTAAGGTTTTTAATACCACTATGGGCAATGCCATATCGCTTAAATTTAAAAACCCTCCCACTAAACACCCAATAATTAGAGGATTGGTAAAAATTGACTTTAAAAATTTAAAAGGGTTTAAATCCTCTTTGTTAATATAATAAGAGAATGCCCCAATGCATAAAAAGTTAATAAAAGGAATGGCAAACGCAATTATAACAGCTGCTATTACTAAGCCCACATCACCTAACAAAGCATCGACTAACGCTAAAAAAACATAGGTGTTAAAGCGAATAGCTCCTTGAATAACCGAAGTAAATGCCTTTTTCTCAATTGCTTTAAAATATCCTAAAAGTAGAGTTAATAAAAGCATTAAAACCAAAGAAATAATAACCGTAAGAACTACATCAAAGCCATTAATTCCACTTAAGTTTGCAGTTGAAAGTTTAAAAATAAGCAGTGAGGGAAACAGCACATAATAGGTAAATCTGTCCATCATAGGCCAAAAATCTAAAGAAGGAAATGAGGTTCTTTTAAAAACATATCCCAAAGAGATAAGCATAAAAATAGGAATAAGGGTATAAATTATATTTTGCATCAGTCCTCTTTAAAAGGGTGATTATACCATAGAATTTATAAGCAGTAAAAGTGTGGAGTGCCTAAAAATGTTGAATAAAATATTTAAAGAAATAATTTTAGCTTTCGTTATTTAACATATTAAAACGGCACTCTTTAGTGTCATTTTCACAAGCCATAGTAAATAACTCTTTAGCTTTTTGACGGCTAGGGCGTATACCTTGACCATGTTTATACATAACTGCCAAATTATAACACGCTTGTTTATTGCCATTTTTGCACGAAGTATTGAATAGCTGTAACGCTTCTTGATACCTTCCTTCTTTATATTCCATTACCCCTTCTTCAAAGATATGGGCATGTAAAAAAAGAGGGCAAATCAGTAAAAATATAAAAAGTTTTACTATGTGCTTAATCATTCACTTCCTTTTGAAGAAGTAATTGTATCAAAATTATCATTAACTACTCTTTATCTTTCATTTTAACTTAAACTTTATTATGAATATTAGAAAGTTTATTGAGCTGTAAAATCATATTTCGTGCTGTTTCTTCATTTAATGGTTTTTCATAATTGGTTAAAAGCTCTCTGGCGAGAACATTTGCTCCTAAATGTTGAAACAAAATTCGCATAGCTTGAATTCCTTTAGCTCCACCTCCACCACTGTGCGTTGCGAGTCCCACCACTTTTTCATTAAATGCATCTCTCCAACTTTGAGTTGAACGCGAAGTCCAAGCCATTGCATTGTTTAGAACAGGAGGCATAACCCCATTATATTCAGGAGCTACAACAATAAAAGCATTAAGAGAAAGTATCAGTTGGGCTAACTCTTTAGCGGCATTGGGAATACCATTTTTTTCTTCTTCTAAGGTGCTGTATAAAGGTAAATTTAACTCCACTAAATTAATCAACAAAGCCTCACACCCTTCTTCTTTTGCTAACTCTTGAAGCCGTAAAGCCAATTTTAAATTATAATTTGAACTAGCAACCATTATTCCAATTTTAGACATACATTGTATCCTTTGTAAAATTTGTTTGTTTATATTAAGTAGCCCTATATTATCTAATAGTTTATTACATAAAAGTTGTTATTTGACTAAATTATAAAGTGCCTTAATCTCTTCCGCCCAAATAGTTTCATCAATCGTTTCTAAAATAAGTGGAATATCGTTCATTCTATCATCGTTCATAATAAAACCAAACGCATCCCAACCAATTTTTCCAACTCCTAAGCTGTCGTGTCTGTCTACTTTAGCTCCTAAATCTGGTTTGGAATCGTTTATGTGCATTCCTAAAAGGTAGTTTCTTCCTACAATAGAGTCAAACTCTTGCCATGTTTTATCGTAGGCTTCACGAGTACGTATGTCGTAACCAGCTGTAAACATATGGCAAGTATCAATACAGACACCAATTCGGCTTTTGTCTTCAATTTTATCTATAATATAGGCTAAATGTTCAAATTTGTAGCCTAAGTTGCTTCCTTGTCCTGCTGTGTTTTCTATGACCATTTTAACGCCATTTGTCGCATCTATTGCATAGTTTAGGCTTTGGGCAATTGCGTCTAAACACTCTTCTTCTGTTATTTTTCTTAAATGCGAACCTGGGTGAAAGTTTAAACGGTCTAGTCCTAAAATTTCGCACCGTTTTATTTCATCAATAAAACTGTTTAACGATTTTTCTCTAGCTTCTGCTTCTGGGTGTCCAAGGTTTATTAAATAACTGTCATGGGGCAAAATGTGTTTTACTTCTATTTTACTTTTTTCTAACTCTTCAAACCATCTGTCAATAACTTTAGTTTCAAGCTCTTTGGCGTTCCATTGTCGTTGATTTTTGGTAAATAAAGCAAATGCTTTTGCTCCAATGGCTGCTGCGTTAATGGGTGCATTAAATACTCCACCACTTGCACTTACATGTGCTCCTACAAATTTCATTATTATCCTTAATTTTGAGTATAAATAGATATATCTCTTATTTTTAGTAAGAGTTATAGTACAAAAATAGAACTTTAAAGCAAATATGCTATACAATTTTAGATTATGTCAAAAAAGTTATAAGAGGTTCTATGAAAGAGTCTGTAAACCCAAAAACAACCTACAAAAAACTTATTTTAAAAAGTATCCTCCTCACGCTTATTATTACCTTAGCTATTGCCTTTATTTATGCCCATGTTATGAAAAAAGAAGCCATTGAAACCCTAACAAAAGTAGATGCTAAAAAAACTACCCAACTGGTTTTTGAAACACTTTATTCTGCCATGTCCAAAGGTTGGGACAAAAAAGATGTAGAAAATATTATACACAGACTTAATAACATTGATAAAAACTTAGTCGTAAATGTTTACAGAAGTGCAGAAGTTTCAAAAGAGTATGGCGAAATTCCAAAAGATTTAGAAGCACGCACTAAAAACCCTTTTATACAACAAGCATTAAACAATAAAGAGGTTTTTAACCTCATCGATGAGTCTTATATTGAATATTTTTATCCAATAGTTGCTCAAGCTTCCTGCTTGGCGTGTCACTCTCAAAGTAGTGTCAATGAAGTTTTAGGAGTGATTTCAGTCTCTTATCCTATTGTGGATTTAAAGGTATCCCTCTCTTCGTTAATTAACTTTTTTGTGGTTTTTGTAATTATTTTTTCTGGTATTGTTTTTATTGCTTTGTTTATAAAACTTGATAAACATTTTGTTCAACCCATTCGAAATTTTGTACACAATGTCAACCAAATTTCAGACAATAAAGATATTACCCAACGAGTAGAAGTTGAAAATGATATTCATGAAATTCACTCCATGCAAAAGGTTTTTAACAATATGTTAGACTCCTTAGAGTTCCAGTTTTACAACGATGAACTAACAGGGCTACCCAACAGAAAACGACTACTAGAAACCATTAGCGACAAAGCAAATGCTATTTTAATGATTCTAAATATTGATAAGTTTCAAGAGATTAATGACTTATATGGTGAAAGCGTAGGCGATGAAATTTTAAAAAATACCGCTCATCTGTTACGAAGCGTACTTCCTGAAAATAATATTGTATTTAAGCTTCATGCAGACGAATACGCCATTTACTATAAATCGGATTTAGATTATGAACAAATTCATAGCTTAGCTCAATATTTAAATGACACCATTGAAAATAACACCTACATAGCCAATGATTCAGAAGTTTTTATCAATGCCACCATAGGAATTGCATTTGGAAGCAATTTTTTACTTAACAATGCTGATATTGCAATGAAATTAGCCAAAAAGAAAAAGAAAAAGTTTTTAATTTATGAAATTTCTATGAACGCCGAACACGAATATGAACAAAATTTAAAATGGTCTCAAAAAATAAAAGATGCCATCTACAACGATAAGATTGAGCCTTTATTTCAACCAATTGTTAACACCCAAACCCAAGAAGTAGTAAAATATGAAGCCTTAATTCGTATGGTTGATGATAATGGCGATTATATTGCACCCATTCATTTTTTAGAACTAGCAAAGAAAAATAAACTCTATCCACAACTTACTCGAATAATGCTCAATAAAGTCTTTAAAAAATTTAAAAACTTGCCTTATGCTGTTACTATAAACATAAGTGTTCAAGATATTTTAAATGAAATGGTTTATAAAACGATTATTGAAAAACTTCAAGAGTACAAGTTAGGTGAGCGTATTGTGTTTGAACTAATTGAGTCTGAAGGCATTGAAAACTTTGAAGCAGTGAGTGATTTTATTAAAGAAGTAAAAAGTTATGGTGCAAAAATTGCTATTGATGATTTTGGTACAGGTTACTCTAATTTTGAATATCTTATGAAGTTAAAAGTTGATTATATTAAAATTGATGCTTCTATGATAAAAGATATTGACACCAATGTTAAATCTCAGTTAGTTACTCAAACCATTTTAGAATTTGCTAAAAAAATGAACATAGAGACAGTCGCTGAGTACATTCACTCACAGAATGTTTACAATATGGTTAAGAAAATTGGTATTGATTATTCACAAGGTTATTTTTTTGGAGAGCCTCAAAAACTAGATGATTTGGAAGATTAGTCTTTAATAATTTTAATAGTAATGCCATTTTTCTTATCTTCAAAGAAAATGGTTTTGCCCTTTTTTTCAAACAAATTTTTAATAAACTGTTCCTCATATGAACTGTTTAGATGCTTTTGATTAAACTGTTTTAATGTTTGGCACTCAAAGGTATCTTTGCAAATTCTGTTTTCATAGATTTTAAGCTCTAAAACAGCAGTTCCCGCTGAAAAGATTGACACTTGTGTATGGTTAGAGTAGGTTCGAATAAACCCTTTATCGTAAAACTTCATAGTAGGTGTTTTAATTAAAATAGTAGCACTTTTTGAAATAGTTGGTTCTTTAAATGAACATGCGGTAAAAAAAAGAGATATTAAAACAAGTTTTAAATATTTTTTTATATGACAACCTTTTTTATAATTTTATAAAATTTTACTATAATACCCTTAAATTTTAGGAGCGTGTATTGCTTGTTCATATTTGCTGTTCAGTAGACAGCCACTATTTTTTAGAAAAAATCAAAGAAGAGTACCCCAAAGAGACTATTGTAGGGTATTTTTATGACCCCAATATTCACCCCTACAGCGAATATGCACTGAGACTGCTCGATGTGCAATATTCGTGTAAAAAACTGGGCATTGAACTGCTTGAGGGTCCTTACGATGTAGAAAATTGGCTTGAACGCGTTAAAGGATTAGAACAAGAACCTGAAAAAGGAGATCGTTGTACGGTTTGTTTTGATATGAGACTTAAAAAAAGCGTAGAAAAAGCCAAAGAACTAGGTCTGAGTTCTTTTACTACCACGCTGTTAATTTCGCCTAAAAAATCACAAGATACTCTTGAAATTATTGGAAATGCCTTAGCTTCAGAGCATAATATGCAGTTTATTTTTAAAGATTATAGAAGTGGAAATGGAACACAACTTCAAGGGCAAGCGGTTAAAGAAAACTCCCTGTACAGACAAAACTACTGTGGATGTTTGTTTGGGCTGCTTCCTCAAAGGCAACAACAAAACAGACTTTTAGATGAAATGATGCTACCGCTTTCTCAACAAATCTTGCCTCAAAGTATTGAAGCCAGATATGAACTCTATTTAAAACGCAATGAACTTGAAGAAAAAAACATTCCTTACTCTATGACTAAAACTCGTTTTTTAAACTATCGACTTTTAAGTGGTTTGCTTCAAAGCAATAAAATTGCTCTGCCTTCTTATATTTTATGTTACTCAACACTTAATAAAGAAAAAGCAAGTGCTCGTGTTGAGTTTGTGCAGGAAGGAATTCACTATTTAAATAAAGATGAAATCAAACTGATTGAACTCTCTTTTTTTAATACTCTTTGCAGTACTAACTATTTAAGCGTTAAAGAGTTGTTAAAAGCTCCTTTACTTTTTGAAGAAGAGCTACGGTTACGACAAAAACTCACCCAAAATGCTTATGATTTAAGTACCATTATTGTTGTAGACAAAGTTCCAAACAATACTAAATTTGACATACAACTTAACTCTAGCGTTTTTGAAGATGTCAAAGAGACTATTTTACTTAAAGGAAATCTATGAAACTGCTTGTTTGCGCCATGGAAACCTCTTCTAATATTCATTTAAAAGAGTTAAAAAAACATTTATCTCCCCAAACAGAACTTATTGGTATTTTTGATAAAAGCTTAGGAAATCCTACTTATGATGTAAGTTCACTAGCGGTTATGGGGTTTACCGATGCTTTGAAAAAATTGCCTTTTTTTCTTAAACTCAATACTCAAATGGCAAAACTAGCCAAAGAAGCCGACAAAGTTTTACTTATGGATGCCTCTGCTTTTAATCTTCCTTTGGCAAAAAAAATCAAAAAACTCTACCCAGAAAAAGAGATTATTTACTACATTTTACCACAAGCATGGGCTTGGAAAAAAGGAAGAATTCCTAAAATTGAAACTTACTGTGATACGTTATGCTCTATTTTACCTTTTGAAAAAGCGCTCTATTCCAAACAAGAGAAAATTCACTATGTGGGTCACCCCTTACTTGATGAAATTAAAGAGTTTAAATCCCAGTTAAGTCAAAATGGAAAAATTGTTTTTATGCCAGGCAGTCGTAAAACAGAAATAGTAAACTTAATGCCTATTTACAAAAAAGTAGCCAAACAAATTCCAGAGAAAAAAGCCATTTTGGTCATTCCAGAAAAATTTGATGATGAATATATTAAAAAAATATATGGAGATATCTCAAATTTTGAAATTTCTAAAAATGCCCATCAAAGTTTAGCTCAAGCCGATTTTGCATTTGTCTGTAGTGGTACGGCAACACTTGAAGCGGCACTTATAGGAACTCCTTTTTGCTTAAATTATATTGCTAAAAAACTAGACTATTTTATAGGACGAAAGTTTGTGAAACTTCCTTTTATTGGACTTGCTAACATCTTTTTTTCTAAAATGGGAAAAGAGGCTATTCATAAAGAGTTTTTACAAGAAGATGTTACCGTTGAGAATTTAATTAATGAGTACCATAATATGAATCGTTCTGTGTTTTTTGAGCGTTCTAAGCTTTTAAGAGAGTATTTAGTACAAGGCAGTTCAAAAACAGTTGCAAAACTGATTGAAAAATAATATGTTTTTAGATAAAATAGCCGACATTTATAACTTTTACAAAAAATAGGACAACAGATGCTAGATATAATACAAATACAAGAAATTCTTCCGCACAGATACCCTTTTTTACTCGTTGATAGAATCACCGATATCCAAAAAGGTAAAAGTATTGAAGGATTTAAAAATATCTCTATTAGCGAACCTGCTTTCATGGGACATTTCCCAGGTCATCCCATTTACCCAGGTGTTTTAATTCTTGAAGGAATGGCACAAGCAGGTGGAGTTTTGGCACTTAAAAGCAATGATTTAACCACTGAAGAGCTTAAAAATAAAGTTATCTATTTTATGAGCATTGATAAAGCAAAATTTAGAAGCCCGGTTAAACCTGGCGATAAACTGGTCTATAAAATTGAAATTCTTAAATTAAGAGGCACTCTTATTGTTTTAGATGGCAAAGCCTATGTAGATGACAAACTTGTTGCTGAAGCTGAGTTAAAAGCAATGATTGTGGACAAATAATTTTATGCGTAACATTCATAAAACTGCAATCATAGAAGAAGGTGCCATTATTGGTGAAAATGTCTCTATTGGTGCGTATACAGTTATTGGAAGCAAAGTAATCATTGGGAACGGCACAAGCGTTGGTTCTCACACTTTAATTGAAGGCAAAACCACTATTGGAGAAAATAATCAAATCTTTTCTCATGCAGCAATTGGTACAATTCCACAAGATTTAAAATTTGCAGGTGAAGATGTTGAGCTTATTATTGGAAATAACAATAAAATAAGAGAATTCACTCTTTTTAATCCAGGAACTTCTGGTGGTGGAGGCATTACTCGCATTGGGGATAATAACTTATTTATGGGTTACACTCACGTAGCTCACGATGTTACTATAGGAAACAACTGCGTATTTGCAAATGTTGCTACGCTAGCGGGGCATGTTGAAATTGGCGATTTTGTTGTTGTTGGGGGATTAACTCCTGTACATCAATTTTGTAAAATTGGAAGTCATGCCATGATTGGTGGGGGTTCTGTTTTAACACAAGATATTCCGCCTTATTGTTTAGCTGAAGGAAATCGTGCCGTTTTAAGAGGCTTAAACCTTAATGGTTTAAGAAGGCGATTTGATAACAGGGCCGATATTGATGCCATTAAAAAAGCTTACAAATCTATTTTTGAAAGCGGAAAGCCTATTGTCGAAGTTGCCAATGAAATATTTGAAACTTCTAAAAACCAATATGTATGTGAGTTTGTCAACTTTATTATACATACGAAAAGAGGAATTCCTTTTAATAGGAAATCATCTCAAATGGAGAATATTTAATCAATGAAAAAATTAACTTGTGATTTTTGTGGAACAACAGATAGTGCTGAAAACCCTATTCTTTCAGGTGACCACGCAAGCATTTGTAAAATTTGTGTTGCTACAGCAAACGATATTATGCAAGGTAAAAATGTTGAAAACCCAAGCAAAAAGAGTTCTGAAGCTATTCAAGAAGAACCTAAAAAAGTTTTAAAACCGAGTGAATTAAAAGCAATTTTAGATGACTATGTTGTAGGTCAAGACCGTGCGAAAAAAGTGCTTAGTGTGGCTGTTTATAACCACTATAAACGAATTTTTAGACAAAATGACAAAGAGTTAAACGATGACACAGAACTTACTAAATCCAATGTTTTACTAATAGGTCCTACGGGAAGCGGAAAAACATTATTGGCACAAACCATTGCTAAATTTCTAGATGTGCCTTTAGCCATTGCCGATGCTACGAGTTTAACAGAAGCTGGTTATGTAGGGGATGATGTTGAAAATGTGGTCACACGACTTCTTCAAGCGGCAAATGGCGATGTTAAAAAAGCGGAACAAGGTATTATTTTTATTGATGAAATTGATAAAGTTGCCAGAATGAGTGAAAACCGTTCCATTACACGAGATGTTTCAGGTGAAGGTGTACAACAAGCCATGCTTAAAATTATTGAGGGAAGTTCAGTTAATGTGCCTCCAAAAGGGGGACGAAAACACCCTGGACAAGATGCCATTCAAGTGGATACTACCAATATTTTATTTATTTGTGGCGGTGCATTTGATGGATTAAAAGATATTATTCAAAAGCGTCAAGGAGGCAATATCTTAGGTTTTGGACAAGAGAAAAAGGGTAAAAAAGATCAAAAAGACATTATTAATTTAGTTGAACCTGACGATTTAGTAAAATACGGACTTATTCCTGAACTAATTGGTAGACTTCATATGATTACTACTCTCAATGAAATTACCGAAGAAGATATGATTCATATTTTAAGTGAACCTAAAAATGCCTTAACCAAACAGTATCAAAAACTTTTTAAAATGGACGATGTTACACTAGTATTTGATAAGCCTTCGTTAAGTGAAATTGCAAAACTCGCAATTCAGAGAAAAACAGGAGCAAGGGGATTACGTTCAATTCTAGAAGATATTATGCTTGATATCATGTATGAACTCCCTAATTATAAAGGAAAAACAATCACTATAACTAAAGAAGTAGTATTAAAACAAAAAGATGTAAAAGTCGCATAAAAAGAAAGGAAAAAAATGTTTTTAGACAAAATTATAGGACTTTTTTCAAATGACATGGCAATTGACCTAGGAACTGCAAATACCATTGTTTCTGTTAAAGGAAAAGGCATTATTATAAATGAACCCTCTGTTGTTGCTGTTCAGCATGACCGTTACGGAGTGGACAAAATTTTAGCGGTAGGGCAAGAAGCCAAACAAATGATTGGGAAAACGCCTTTAAATATTCAAGCTGTACGACCTATGAAAGATGGAGTTATTGCAGATTTTGAAATGACTGAACGAATGATTCGATATTTTATTGAAAAAGCTCATGCCAGAAAATCATTTATTCGACCTCGTATTATTATTTGTATTCCTCATGGAATTACACAAGTTGAGCGAAAAGCAGTAAAAGAGTCAGCGTTAAGTGCAGGAGCTAGAGAAGTTTTCTTAGTAGAAGAACCAATGGCTGCAGCTATTGGTGCAGGAATTCCAGTATCTGACCCAGATGGTTATGTAGTAGTTGACATAGGTGGAGGTACTACTGAAATTGGGGTAACTTCATTGGGCGGATTGGTTTTAAGTAAATCTATAAAAGTAGCAGGGGATAGATTTGATAAAGCTATAATTGATTATGTACGACAAAATTATAATCTCTATATAGGGGAACGAACTGCAGAAAACATTAAAATAGAGATTGGAACTGCTGTAAAACTCGATACTGAGCTTAAAATAAGAGTTAAAGGACGAGATAATTCAGGGCTTCTTTCAACTATAGAATTAGGAAGCGAAGGGGTACGAAGTGCCATTAAAGAACCTCTTAAAGAAATAGCCACGGCGGTAAGAAATGTCTTAGAAGATATGCCACCAGATTTAGCAGGTGACGTTGTTGATAACGGAGTAGTATTAACAGGAGGTGGAGCTTTAATAAGAGGTCTAGACACCTATTTAGCAGAAATTATAAAACTGCCTGTTCGAATTGCCGACGACCCTCTTTTAGCGGTAGCGTACGGTACAAGTCAAGTTCTTAATGAGGATCAATTACTCAAATTAATTTCAAATGAATAAAAATGAATAAACTGGTTTTCCTTTTTATTCTTTTACTTCTTACAGTAGTCTATATCTTTAAAAAAGACAGACTGCTGTCAGATAACTTTCCTATTATTAATGAGATAAAAGCCAAATATATTGAACACGTAATTTCCACTGAAGAGATTATTTTTAAATATTTCAAACAAATACAGACCATAGAAAAACTAAAAACTCAAAATCAAGATTTGGTCAAATTCCAATCACTCTATACTCGTGTAAAAAGAGAAAATGAAAATATTATTCATGCTCTTGAAAATATCTCTTTGATTGAAGAAGAGAAAATTACTCTTGCAAAAGTACTCTCTTATGTTCATTTAAACGATTTTACCAAAGTATGGTTAGACATAAAAAAAACAGACAGCATCATTGAAGGATTAATAGACGGTGAGTTTAGTGCTGGTATTGTTATTAACCAATCAGGTTATGCACAAGCATTGTTAAATGGCAATGAAAAATCAAACTATGCCGTTTATATTGGAGAAAACAAAGCTCCTGGAATTACGCACGAGCATCCAAGCAAACAATTTATTACTATTAAATTTATTCCTATTTGGGTTAATATTAATGTAGGAGATGAAGTAATAACTTCAGGAATGGACGATATTTTTTTTGAAGGTTTAAAAGTGGGTACCGTTGCTAGTATTAAAAAAATGGCAGACATTCAAGAAGCTACAGTATTACCCTACTCTAATGTTTTAGAAAAAAAATACTTTCATATTTACTCTAAAAAAAATGGGACTCAACACCCTTTAGAAAAAACCTTTGAAATCAACAAAGAATTTATTGCTGATTAAACTTTAGTATCTAGCCATTATGGCATCTACTTTATCCCAAGAGATACCTTCATCTTTTGATTTAAACATATTATAAATATATCTAGCAAACATATCCGTCTCTATATTCACTTTTGTGCCTTTTTTATACGCTTTAAATAGTGTGTTTTCTATAGTATGAGGAATAATAGTTAAACGAAATCCATCATTAAAAACTTCATTTATAGTTAAAGAAACACCATCAATAGTAACGGAACCTTTGGGAATAATATAACGCAAAAACTCTTTAGGTAAGGAAATAATATAATCTGTCGAATTTCCATTTTTTGAAATAGTTTTAATAACTCCTACGCAATCAACATGTCCTTGAACAACATGCCCTTCAAAACGATCGCCCATTTGCATAGCAGGTTCAATGTGCACTTCACCTTTGTAGTTTTCCATGGCCAAAGTTTTTTGAGATTCAGGTGAAAGTTCAACCGTAAAGTTGTCATTGTTTAGTAAAACTACCGTTAAACAAGCGCCATTCACAGCAATAGAATCTCCAATATTAGGTCTGTATTTAGCTTTTAATGTTAAAAAATTATTATTAAAACTTAAAACTTTTGCCATTTCTCTAATTAGTCCAGTAAACACATTTTTCCTTTAGAAATAATTTGGTACATTCCAAAACATTTGCTATAATAGCGAAAAATTATTGAGAAGCTAATATTTATAAATCAAAAAATATTTAAAACGCTCTTTTAAGAGGTCCAAATGAGTTATGATGTAATCGTTGTAGGTGGTGGTCACGCAGGTGTGGAAGCGTGTTTGAGCAGTGCTAGAATGGGTAAAAAAACACTTCTAATTACCATGTTAGTTGAACAAATTGCAGCTACGAGTTGCAATCCCGCAATTGGTGGATTAGCTAAAGGGCATCTGGTTCGAGAAATAGATGCTTTAGGCGGAGAAATGGGACTTTGTACCGATGCTACTGGTCTTCAATTTAGAAAACTTAATGCTTCAAAAGGAGCTGCTGTTCAAGGAACAAGAGCTCAAATTGATATGGACAAATATAAAGATTACATGAGAAAAGTGTGCCACAACACTCCCAATTTAGAACTCTACCAAGATGAAGTATCTGAACTTTTAATTAAAGACAGCAATGAAGTATATGGTGTAAAAACAAAGTTAGGTGAAATTTTTGAATCAAAAAAAGTAATTCTAACTACGGGTACCTTTATGAAAGGGCTTATACATATAGGAGAAAACACCTATGTAGCAGGTCGTGCATGGGAATTGGCATCAACTACTCTTTCAACGCAACTTAAAGAAATAGGCCTACAAGTAGGCCGTTTAAAAACAGGAACTCCCTCAAGATTAGATGCCAATAGTATTGATTTTTCAGTTATGGACGCACACGGAGGCGATGAAAAACCAACTCCCTTTTCATTTAGAACTGACCTTAAAACATTTAATCCTACTCAATATCCTTGTTATATTACCTATACAAATGTAGAAACACACTCTAAAATTTCAAGCAATTTTTACCGTGCTCCTATGTTTACAGGACAAATTGAAGGAAGAGGTCCACGATATTGCCCAAGTATAGAAGACAAAGTTAACCGTTTTAGCGATCGTGACCGACACCAAATATTTTTAGAACCCCAAACTGCCATGTGTACAGAATATTACGCCAACGGCTTAAGCAGTTCTTTACCTATTGATGTTCAAAAAGATATGATTCGCTCAATTAAAGGGTTAGAAAATGCAAAAATTGTTCGATACGGTTATGCCATTGAATACGATTATGTTAATCCCACTGAATTAAAACACACCCTTGAGACTAAAAAAATAAAAAACCTCTATCATGCTGGTCAAATCAACGCCACCACAGGATACGAAGAAGCAGCTGCTCAAGGATTAATGGCTGGAATTAATGCCGTCCTTGCCATTGATGGAAAAGAGCCTTTTATTCTAAGACGAGATGAAGCCTATATTGGAGTTTTAATTGATGATTTAGTAACAAAAGGCACAAGTGAACCTTATAGAATGTTTACAAGTCGTGCTGAATATAGGCTTTTATTACGAGAAGAAAATGCCGACATCAGACTCTCCCCATACGGATATAAATTAGGTTTACTGAATGAAAAAACTTTTTTAAATGTACAATATAAAGCAAAAACTATTCATGATGCTATTGAGTTTTTAAAAGAGCAACTGTTAACTTCTAAAAAAGAGACCTTAGAACTTTTAGAACAAATAGGTGAAGAAAAAATCAATGATAAAGTTTTACTCCTTGATATTATTGGAAGAAGTACCATAACAAAAGAGAAATTCGATGCTTTAGTTCCTAGTTTAAAAGAGTTAGACGGTTATTTAAAAGAAGAGATTATCATTGAAGCCAAATATTACCGTTATGTTGAAAAACAAAAGAAACAGATTGAAAAAATGAAAAGGCTTCTAAAAACAAAAATCCCAGAAAATTTTGACTTTTCAAGTGTTCCAGGACTTTCAAATGAAGTTATAGAAAAGCTAAAAACTTTCAGCCCTCCAACATTATTTAACGCAAGTGAAATTTCAGGCATTACACCAGCGGCTATTGATGTTATTCATTTATACATTAATTTAAGATGTCAGAAGCAAGAAACAATGATAATAGAAGAGTAGCCTCTACAGAAAAACCCAATGCCACCTTTTGAAAATTGTGTTTGGGTTTACTTTAATTTCGCAATTAACCTTTGTGCAATAGAGGCATTTAACTATTCTTTCTATATTATCAAAAAAATTTAAGATACATTTCACTTTTAGAGCAAATGCTTGTAAGGTTTGTATTTTTTTTAAGGAAACTATCTATGCAAGTTTATTTATATGCTAAAAGTGGCCACACAATTGGGCTTGATGCTACTAGACGTTGTGCTGCTGTTGCAGCTTTTTTACAGGAGTTTGACCCCATTTTATGTACAAGTGATTTTCGAGCAGGTGCGTACGCTAAAGAGCATTTGGGAGTTAAAAAATATGTAAGTATAGATATATCCTCTAATTTATACAATATTATGAGAAGAGGCGATATTTTAATCTATGATTGTGATGAAAAAGATGATTTTATAGAAAAGAATATGAAAGAGTTTTGCTCACTTTTATTTAAAATAGGCACAGATATTCCTTCAAGCATTATAAACACTACTTTTTTCAAACCCCAAAGCATTCAAGAAGAAAATAAAGTTTTCTTTTTTGGAGACGATGATTACAATAATTTACTTCTTGATTTGGTTCAAAATGGTTCAAAACATAATTTAGATTTACTTATGGGGCACTACTTTTTTTTAGGAAATGAGAAAAAACTGGCTCCTTACTTCAACTCTTGTTTAGAGGAAGAAGAGTATATTCAAACTGTTCAAACTACAAAATATTTATTTTCAAGTTCCGTGAATGCGTGTTTAGAATCTGCATATTGTGGAAATTCTCCCGTGCTTTACCAACGAGCCGATAAAGAGTATTTGAACCTTGATTTAGTTAAATCTTTGAACATTCCAATTGTCTATAATGACTCTTTAGAAAAAAGTATTAAGCAGTTTGAACAATTAACGTTAAACTACCCTACTTTAAATAGTTCTCAAACTTTTGATATGACTTATATTTATGGTAAAATTAGAGAAACTTTAAATTAATATAACTCTTTAATGACGAAATAGGTAAATTTTATATAAGATTAGCTTATATATATTTATGTTTATTATAAGCTAAGTTTATTTATAATTTCATTAGTATTTTACGGTTAAGCTATTAGTTTAACTTATAAAGGAAAAAACATGGCAAAAACACAAGAAAAGGAAAGCGAGTTTAAAATTCCTTCTCCTTACCGTTTTAAACGATATTATATCTATGCAGTAGTTACTATTGTATCGTTAGTTGTTCCATTTATTCGATTAGATGGAAATCATATATTCTTATTATCTTTTGACAACAAGCAACTTCATCTTATGGGTGTTGCTTTTGATATGCAAGAGCTTTATTTAATGCCTTTTTTACTTATGCTTCTGTTCTTAGGAATTTTTGCAGCAACTGCAATTGGAGGAAGAGCTTGGTGTGGATGGGCATGTCCTCAAACTATTTTTAGAGTTATTTACAGAGATTTAATTGAAAGTACTCTTTTAAAGTTAAGACGAATTAAAAACAAACAAAAAGACCCTGATTTAAGTAACGCTCAAAATGTTTCTAAAAAAGTAATTGGTATTGTTCTTTGGTCTATTTTATCGCTTATTGCTGCTTCTAACTTTATGTGGTATTTTGTTCCTCCTGAAGATTTCTTTGTTTATTTGCAAGACCCCGTAGAGCATAAGTTTTTAATTGGAATAGTATTAAGTATTGCTGCATTTTTAATTTATGATGTAGTTAAACTTAAAGAAGATTTTTGTATTTATGTCTGCCCTTATTCACGGGTGCAATCGGTTTTATATGATGATGATACGCTTCAAGCAATTTATTCAACCAAACGAGGTGGAAATATCTATGACGACCACAAAGAGAAAGTCATTTTCAAACAAAAAGATTTACCCAATGAATCGGATGAATGTACTGCGTGTGAATCCTGTGTAACAGTTTGTCCTACGCACATTGACATTAGAAAAGGTTTACAATTAGAGTGTATTAACTGTTTAGAGTGTGTGGATGCGTGTACAAAAGTTATGGGGAAACTTGGAAAACCATCACTTGTGCAATGGTCAAGTACTAATGAAATTTTCAATGGTAAAGCTACTAAAATTGTAAGAAAATCAACCATTATGTACAGTGTTGCCTTGATTATTATTATAGGACTTTTATTTATTATGGGTGGTGAAAAAGAGCATATGCTTTTAAACATTAATAAAACAACCCAGCTGTATAAAATTAAAGAAAACAATAAAGTTGCTAACAACTTCTTGTTTTTATTCCAAAATACTGATTCAAAAGAGCATACCTATGCTTTAGAAATTGTAGATAATCCTGACATAGAAATTGAACGATTTGAGCCATTTAAACTGGGTGCTAAACAATTAACTAAAAAAGTTATTATTTTAACCACCACTAAAAGATTGGTTGATGATAACACTAAAGATACCCCTATTCCTGTTACGATTAAAGCGTATGCAGTGGATGATCCTAAAAAAGTGGTTGTCTTTAGAAAAGCCGTATTTATCTTTCCTCGAGCGGATAAACTCAAATAAAACTACCTTTAAAGGGTTAATAAATTAGAGATATTAACCCTTTTTTCTTTGTGAAGAATTAACTGCTTTTAACCAACACTTCGTTATAATCGCGAAATATTTTTCACCAAACACAACAAAAACGGAGTATCAAGTAATGACAAAATTTATATTTGTAACAGGAGGCGTATTAAGTTCTTTAGGCAAAGGAATTACTTCTGCATCGATTGCGACTATTTTAAAGCAATCAGGGCAAAGAGTAAGTATGCTTAAAATTGACCCATACTTAAATGTAGATCCTGGCACCATGAGTCCACTTGAACACGGAGAAGTTTTTGTAACAGCAGATGGAGCTGAAACTGACTTAGACTTAGGAAATTATGAACGCTTTATAGATACTACACTAAGTGCAAAAAACAACTTTACTACAGGACAAATTTATCAAACAGTAATCAGAAGAGAACGTGAAGGTGGATATTTAGGTAAAACTATTCAAGTTATTCCTCATGTAGTTGATGAAATTAAAGATCGTATTTATGAAGCGGGGAAAGATTACGAATTTTTGCTTGTTGAATTAGGTGGAACAGTCGGAGACATTGAAGGGTTGCCTTTTATGGAAGCTATTAGACAAATGCGACATGAGCTACCAAAAACTAACACTATGAATATTCATGTTACTCTAGTACCTTACATAGCAGCAGCAGGAGAACTTAAAACAAAACCCACACAACATAGCGTTCAAGAGTTACGAAGAATTGGAATAACTCCACATATGCTTGTATGTCGGAGCGAAAAGCCTCTTCCTAAAGAGTTAAAAAGAAAAATTGCTATGTCGTGCGATATTGATAACAATGCTGTCATTGAAGCAGGTGACGCACAGTCTATTTACCAAGTTCCTATGAATTTCTTAAAAGAAGGAATTTTAACTCCACTTTGTGAACATTTTAATATCAACCTAAAACCCAATATGGAAAAATGGGAAACTTTAGTTAAACAAATTATTTTACCACAAGATGAAATTACAGTTGCGTTTGTAGGCAAATATTTAGATTTAAAAGAGTCCTATAAATCGTTAACTGAAGCTCTTATTCATGCCGGTGCGCACTTAAATACCAAAGTAAAAATCAACTGGTGCGACAGTGAGCGAATTGAAGATGTGGGTGCGTATGAAATTATTGGAAACTCCGATGCCATTTTAGTAGCAGGTGGCTTTGGAAACAGAGGAGTTGAAGGAAAACTAAAAGCCATTGAGTATGCACGAGTGAATAAAATTCCTTTTTTAGGAATTTGTTTAGGAATGCAATTAGCAATAGTTGAGTTTGCTCGTAATGTTTTAGGACTTGAAGATGCCAACTCTATTGAATTTGACCCCAATACTACCAACCCATTAATTTATTTAATTGATGAATTTTTAGACCAAAGTGGCAATAAACAAATAAGAACGCATGCTTCTCCAATGGGAGGAACCATGCGTTTAGGGGAATATCCTTTTAATCCTAAAAAAGGTACAAAACTTCAAAAAGCATACGGAAACAAAGAGACCTATTTTGAAAGACACCGACACAGATACGAAGCAAATCCTGTGTTTAAAGAGGCTTTAGAGAAAAAAGGAATGATTGTTTCAGGAGAATCGAATGGCTTAATTGAAGCCGTTGAACTAGTAGATCACCCTTGGTTTGTAGGCGTTCAGTTTCATCCTGAATTTACCTCTCATTTAGAGACCCCTAATCCAATTATTTTAGACTTTATTAAACAAACAATTAAATAATTAATGCATAAAATAACCAAAGCTAAACTCTACGAAATATTAACCTTACGGCATAAGGATAACCCTTATGCCAAACTCTCAACTTTTCCTAAACCCGACAGTTTTAAAGATATTGACCTTGCCACAAAAAGAGTTAAAAAAGCCATTTTAAACAATGAAAAAATAACTGTTGTTGGCGATTATGATGTAGATGGCGTTATTTCTACGGCTATTATGGTTGATTTTTTTAAGGCAATTGGTTATGAAATAGATTACATAATTCCTAACCGTTTTGAGCACGGTTATGGCTTGTCGCCTAAAATTACTGCTTTAATTAATGAAGGGTTGGTTATTACCGTTGATAACGGTATTAGTGCCGTAGAGGCTTCTAAAATATTAGCACAAAAAGGAATTGATTTAATTATCACGGACCATCACACAACTCCTAAAGAATTGCCCATTGCTCATGCCATTATAAATCCTAAACAAGAGGCGTGTCAATTTGCTTTTAAAGAGATTTGTGGTGCACAAGTGGCGTGGTATTTTTGTGCAGCCATTAAAAATGAGATGCACTTATCCGTCGATATGGGATCTTTTTTAGATATTTTAAGCATTGCTATTATTGCCGATATTATGCCGATGACCAGTCTTAATTACACCATGGTAAAACACGGACTTAAAAAAATAAAAACCAGCTCTCGCCCTGCTTTAATTGAACTCAATGCCCTTATGCAAAAATCAAACTTCACCTCCGATGACATTGGATTTTTTATTGCTCCCAAAATTAACAGCGCAGGAAGAATGGACGATGCTTCAACGGCATTGGAATTTCTGTTAGCACCTACCCAACAAAAAGCCAGTGAACTGCTTGATGTGTTAAATGAGTTAAATAACTACCGCAAAGTATTGCAAGAAGAGATTAACCTAAAAGCCATCAAAGAGGTCACAGAACATGACCCGGCTATTGTCGTTTGGGGTGAAGATTGGCATGAAGGGGTTATTGGAATAGTTGCATCTAAACTTTCTAATAAATATAAAAAACCTGCTTTTATTTTCTCTGTACATAAAGATATTGCTAAAGGAAGTGCCAGAGCCAATGGAGATATAAATCTTCATTCAATTATCGCACAAGTTGATGAACTGTTACTGGGGTTTGGCGGACATAAAAATGCAGCAGGGCTATCTATGAAAAAAGAGAATTTGCCTTTGTTTAAAACGGCCGTAAATGAAGCTATAAAGGCTTGCGAACACTCTCTTCATTGTGATCCAAATACTTTAGGTGAACTTGATGTTAATAGCGTTGATTTAGAGTTTATTAATATAATTGAGCAGCATGAGCCTTACGGTTTAGATAACATTAAACCTATCTTTAAAGTTTCTAACGCACAAGTGGTTAACTCTATGCTCTTTGGAAAAGATAAAAACCATTTGAAACTCATTTTAAACTCTTCTGGGTTTACATTTGAAGCAATTCAATTTAACACAAACACACTTTTAATGGAAAAATCAGTTGATATTATTGTTTCTTTAAATAAAAATGAGTTCAGAGGCGATATTAAAGCACAGTTTTTAGTTCAAGAAATTCTTTAAATCATAATACCATTGGGGTGTAAATATAGTTATGCTTTGGTACATGTTCAAGTTTTTCTATTTCAGAAGTCATAAGAGTTGACTCACTTGAGCTTCCCAAAATATGTCCTGTTCTTATATCAATAAGTTTTATAAATATTCGTAACCGTTTATCAGTAATTGAGTATGTTCCTACCATAGCCAGTCTTTCATTCTCAATATCTGAATAAATTTCATTGTGTTTTCGGCTTAGTACATTAAACCCATGTTCACCTATTCTAAAATCTTTTCCAAGTTCAACTTGACGAATAATTATATTTTGATTCGATAATACATCTTTAAGTGTTTCTGAGAGTAAGAAACCTAGTTTTGAATTATTTTGAAGTTTGTCAATATTAACAAAATCAGAGACCAAAATTACCTCATCTTGTTCAATATTTGTTTTAAGTTTTTTGTAAGACACTTTAACCATAGAAGTAATAAGTTTTTCAAAATTGCTTGAACCGTCTATGTTCATATAGAAACAACCTGAAAAAAAAGAAGCTAAAAAAAGTGAAGTAAAAAGATACTTCATTTTTCTTAACAAGGTATGCTTAAAAATTATCAACTGCTTATTCTTTAACTATCTTAATGCTTCTTGGAGGTTGGCAATCTTTGAAAATAACGCAATCATCTCTTAAGTTGTGTGCAAATGTTGAGCGAGAAGTTGAAATAATTTGTCCTGTAATGTTGTCAATAACTCGAGCGTTTAACATAATATTTTTATATTGTCTTGAGTAAGTTCCTACCACCACATAAGTGTTTTCAATAGTATTTTTTAACTTACTTGAATCTCGAGTAATAAAATATTCCCCTTGTTCGTTAATAGAAACACCTACTTGTCCTCTAAATTCAATAACATTAAACCCTCTGTTTGAAAGTTCATTAATCATACTTTCACTTAATACTCTTCCAAACTCTGATGTTTTTTTCAAGTTATCAAGTCGTACAAATGTAGTAATTAACACAGGTTTAGTAGTGTGCATTTTTTTATTTTGCATCATTTGTGTAGCTAAACTAGCAATGGTACTTTCAAGAGAATCTTGTGTTGTTACAATTTTTTGAACATTTGCAGCAACGTCAAGTCTTTGCTTTGCAGCTTCAAGTTTATTGGCATCGTTTTGTGCCACAGGGTCACGTGTTGGGTCGTTTCTTACAGGTTGTAAGAGATCTTTATCTGGCTCAAGATTGTGTACAATCATTGGTTGTTCTTGAACTTTTTTAGGTTGGTTCAGCCCGGGTGCTTCTTTTGTTTGTATTGACTGTGCATTTAAAGAAAGCAAACCAGCTAACCCTAAAAGTAAAAAAGCATTTCGTAGTGTTTTAAGCATCTAAATTCCCCTTGTAGAATATGGTGTTAGATTTTATTTAATATTAGCTTATAATCTCTTGAAAAGATTAGCTGTAATGTCCTTGTAGTAAGCTTTTAATGCAATATTTCCCAAAGCAGCGACTACTTTGCCTTCATCACACATTTGTCGGATTTCCATCTCTAAAGGTATTTGCCCTAATAATGGAATATTATATTTTTCACACACGCCCTGCGTTGCACCACTTCCAAAAATATCGTACCGTTTTTTAGTATCAGGAGCAATAAAATAACTCATATTTTCAACCACCCCAGCTATTGGTACACCTATATCTTTAAACATCATAATGGCTCTGCTTATATCATCAAGTGCTACTTGTTGAGGCGTGGTAACTAATACAGCAGCGCTAATTGGTAACTCTTGTGCCATGGTTAATTGCACATCTCCCGTACCTGGTGGCATATCTATTACTAAAAAGTCTAACTCTCCCCACTCTACGTCTTCTAAAAATTGAATCAAAGCAGAAATAGCTACCGAGCTTCTCCACACTAAAGGGGTATCTTCTTTAGGAGTAGTGAGTGCCACAGACATAATTTTAATACCAAAATTTTCACTTGGTATTATTTTATTATTTTCATTCCACTGCATTTTTTCTTTTTCGACCCCTAACATTCTTGGAATATTAGGTCCATAAACATCGGCATCTAAAAGCCCAACTTTATAGCCCTCTTGTGCCAAACAAACAGCTAAATTTGCACTAACAGTACTTTTCCCTACTCCCCCTTTTCCAGAAGTAACTGCAATAATTTTTTTGGCATATTGTGCTCTGTTATTGGGTTTTTCCGTATTTCCATAGTTCATAGATTTTCGTTCGTTGGCTTGTTTCTTTTTAACTTCAATGGTTTCAAAAAAATCTTTCAACGAAGAGTTTTCTATTGCTTGACTCGTTTGTTCAAACATCTGTTCATCGTGAATGCTTAGAATTATTTCCAAATGAGTGGAATTAATATTAATAGTGTCAATAAGCTTTAGCTCAACTATATTTTTATTAAGTCTTGGGTAATTGATTTGTTCTAAAATGGCTCTGATTTTTATTTCATTCATACGGGCTTGCTCTCACAGTTTGTTGTAACAGTTTAATCATAGTATTCGCCTTTTGTATCCAAATAGTTGAAACTTCACTAATATTGGAGTAATTTAAAGTAAGTTGTTTATAGGTTGCTACTCTTTTTTGAAGTAAGGCAATTAATTTTTGACTCAATTCTTGTAAGGTGTTATTTTTTTCACACTCTAAAAAAAGATTCTTTAAAATTAACTCTCTATTTTTACTAGGAAGCTCATGCCCTAACTCTTTAGCAATAAGCAACATATCGTGGGAAGTAATATATACCCCTGAGAAAAAAAGTGTCAAAAGTTGGCTGATTGTGTTTTGATACTTCGATACTTCTTGATATTTTCTTTTCATTGTCTTGCCCTTAAACTGTTTTAGTTGTTTTAATAGCGATATTCTTTTTAGCAGCAAGAGAGACATTTTGCTCTGTATCTTGAAGCAATGTTTCTAAAATCTCTTTAGAAGTGCTTGGGTTATCTGCTACTCTTAAACGAACCATTTTGTCACTGTCTTTGCACAATATTTTTAAGAGTTTTAAAGAAGTGTTAACATTTCCCGAGAGTCCGTCTCGTACAATTTTTTCATCATTGAAAAACTTATCTAAAACTTTTGTAGGAGTATTGCCATTACTAGCAACTAAAGCTCGAACTAAATTAATTTTATCTGTACTTAACTTTTCAAGTATAAAAATAGGAGTATGCGGATTTTTAGCCACTGCCCATCTGGCTTCCATAGAGCAAGAAGCGGAGAGTTCTTCCAGTAAATAGGTCATAGTGTCGCTTTTTTCAAGCTCTTTATCGTACACAGAAGTTCTTAAACTCAAATTCATAGCAATCATAGATTCAATCTCTTGATTGTTCTTATTTTTTTCAAAAATATTTTGAACAGTTTTAATGTCCAATTTCTTATTTTTTAACAATTCCATTATCTCTTCGTTTGACATGGGATTCCTTTGAAATTATGGTGTGGATAGTAGCACACAATTTTTAAAATTTGACTAAATTTAAAACTATAATTTTAGCTTATATGATTTATAAGCATCCGCATTGACGGGAATTAACTAAATCTCTTTACACTAATTTTACATTCACTAGTTATAATAAATGCTTATATTCATTTCATCCCAGAATTGGTATAACAATAAATTTCTAAGCAGGAGTAGCCATGAAAAATACTATTAAATTAGTCTTATTTTTAGTCTTTCTATCTTCAACCGCTTTAGTAGCCAATGAAACATACGGTTCCAACGGATACACAAAAAGTATGAAAGCACATTTAATCAGTGCTAAAGATGCGGTTAAACTTTTAGGTAAAAAAGATGTTGTCTTCGTGAGTGGTGATTCGGATGATACGTATGAAGCCATTGGTCATATAGAAGGTTCAGTGGAGATGTATGCACACCATTTGCACCACTCTGATCTTACAGGAAAAATGGAATGTACTCCTTTATTTATGTGTCCCAAAGAAGCTCAAGAGTTAATTGGTTCTAAAGGAATTTCAAACAATACACTAGTAATTGCCTATGATAACTTTAGAGGACCAAATGCTACTGGAGTTTGGGCATTTTTCAAAAGTTTTGGACATAACAATGTCAAAATTTTAAACGGTGGAATGGATGCCATGAAAGCCGTTGATCCCAATCAACTCTTAGTTGATGAATACAAAGAAACCATAAAAGAGTTAAAAAAAGAGGCAAAAGCTAAAAAAGAGAATAAAAAGTTAGTAGCAAAACTTCAACAACAAGAAGAAGTGCTTAAAACTAAAATTGAAACTTTAGAGCCAAAATTGTATATTCAAAAAGGCAAAGAACCTACACATACTCCCGTTGCATACACCATTGATATGAAAAAAATCAATTGGGATTTAATTGTAAGCAAAGAAGAGGTGTTAAAGGCCAGTTTAGATATTCAAGAAAAAGGTAAAAATTCAAACTATCGAATTATTGATACAAGAGCCATGGCTGAAATTATTGGAGAGAATAAACTTGATAATGTGGCTCGTGGTGGTCATGTTCCTGGGTCTACTTTTTTAGAGTGGAGTAATATTACCGATTTTGATAATAAGCTTTCATTTAAAAAACTTGAAGAACTGCAAAAAACATTTGATTTTTATGGCATTAAAAAAGACCAAACCATCTATGCATATTGTCATGTGGGAGCTGGACGAAGTACTGAAATTGTTGTTGCTTTACGAATGCTTGGATATAAAAATGCAAAAGTATACACGGGAAGCTGGGATGAATGGGGTAATGATATGAACTTACCTATTAACAGATAAAAAAAGGAGAAAGTCAATGACGAAACCTATTCTAAATGAAGAAATTTTGCCGCAATCTGGGCAAAAAAGAAGAGACTTTTTAAAAATATCAGGAGCAACAGCTGCTATGATGGCAGGGCAAGGGCATTTGTTTGCTAAAACAGATGTTATGTCGATTGAAACGGGTAAAGAGAACTATCCTAACACCTCATATACTGAAAAAATGTATCGAAATGAGTTTGGATTTACCTATGGTAAAAAAGAGGAACACGGGTTCGCATACCACTGTGTAAACTGTCAAGGAAACTGTGCGTGGGAAGTGTGGAGTCACAATGGTGTCGTCACACGAGAAAACCAAAGTGCCAGATACCCAAGTGTTAATGCTAAAATTCCCGATTTTAACCCACGCGGTTGTAACAAAGGAGTTCAACACTCTCAAATTATGTATGAAAAAGACAGAATTTTATACCCCATGCAACGAATTGGAAAACGAGGAGCGGGTCAATGGAAGCGTCTTTCTTGGGATGAAGCAGCAACTCAAGTAGCACAAACTATTTGGAATACAATGACCGATGAAAAAATGGGACCCGATAAACTATTAATTCAAGCAGGAACTGGACTTTTAACCGAAGGTAGAAGGGGCGCGCCACTTAGATTTTGTACACAATTAGGAGCCAGTAGAATTTACCCCGCTTCTTATTTAGGCGATATGTTTAGTGGAGCTTCCGTAGCTTACGGTGAGGGAAATGTAGGATGTACCTATGACTTTTTATATCAAGTTAATACTGCTGTTTTTTGGGGAGCAAACCCAAGTGTAAGCCGAATTCCCGATGCACACTTTGTATGGGAAGGTAAATACAATGGTGCAAAAGTTATTGTAATTACCCCTGAATTTAATGCCAGTGCTAAAAGTGCCGATTTATGGTTGCCAATTAAACCAGGTACGGATAATATTTTAGCCATGGGCGTTATTAACGTTATTTTAAATGAAAAACTTTACAAACCTGAATTCCTAAAAACGTATACCGACTTAGCCTTTTTAGTTGATGTTGAAACTAAAAAACTCTTACGCCTTTCTGATATCAATGGAACTGAAGATAAAAAAGAGCAAGAACAATTTTACTGTATGAATAAAAAAACAGGAAAAATTGCTTTAATGCCAGGAACAGAAGGAAGCGATATTAAAAGCCTTAAGCTTTCAGATTTTGGAATTGAGCCTGAAATTGAAGGTGTTTGGGAAATTGAAGTAGCAGGCAAAATTACAAAAGTAACCACTGCCTTTGAAATGTTAAAACAAAATGCTGCACAATTTACGCCTGAATATTGTGCCAAAGAGTGTTTTGTAAATATTTCACCTAGCGTTATTGTTGAGTTAGCTCACGATATTGCATTGCCAAAAGTAGTTGAAGTAACCGCTGGGTTTAGTTTAAATAAATATTTCAACGGACTTTTATCGGTTTGGAACTTAGCTTCTATTTGTGGACTTACGGGAAGAATGGGACCATATGGAGGACTAAATACTGAAGGCGAATGGAGCTTAAGTGGCTTAGGTGAACTTTCTGGGTTTGCTGGAAAATACCAAGCTCGATTTGGCTCAGGGTTTGTAGGTGAGTTTGTAATGGGCAATGGACTTGAAACAGTTGATGAATATTTCAGCGATGACGACATTAAAAAAGCACACCAATCCAATGGAAACACAAGTGGCATTGATAAACAAGAGTATTTACAAATTGTAAAAGAGCTTCTAAAATCAGGCGATATGAATAATGGAGAAAATGGAATTGGTCATCATCATTGGTCACCAGAAGTTGCTATTTTAATTGCGGATTCTCGCTTTAGAAGAAACAAGGGAAGTAAATACAGAGAAGCATTTTTAAAGAAAATGGAGCATGTTACGGTGGTTGATTTTAAAATGAGTGAAACCGCTGTTTGGGCAGATTTACTCTTACCTGCAAAATCGCACTATGAAGTGTGGGATTTACGAACAAGCCCAGGGTATCACAGATACACCAACTTAGCACAACCTGTTTCTAACTTAAAACCCGTAGGTGAAGCCATGGATGAGTGGAGTATGTTTACTCTTATTTCTAAGAAAATTGAAGAGCTTGCCAATAAACCTGAAAATATTGCAAAAGCCAAAGTAGCAGACGATGAGCGTTATGCAAGGGATGGCTACCACGATTTAACCATTTTTCATAAAGAGTTCACTAACACCGACGAAGAGAGTGAAGGGAATATGGAGCCCTATTTAGGGACAGATAAACAAGCAGTTGAAGCGGCACTTGAAAAGTGTGAGCAGTATCAACCTCATACTATTGAAAAAATGTACAAACAAGGCGGATTTTTACAAATCAATGAAAAAGGGGGAACCTCATCAACTCTTTATTCAGACAGACCGTACAACACCATGGAGCACCATATCTATAAATTTTTGCCATTTCACACAGTAAGTGGACGGCAACAATTTTATGTGGATGCCCCTATGTTTTTACGTTTAGGAGCACATACAAATACAGGGCTTAAGGGAATTCGACCCGATAATACTTCGTATCCATTTACTCTTATGACTCCACATGCTAGATGGTCGATTCACTCAAACTATAAAACCTCTCGAACACTTCAAAGACTTCAAAGAGGAAAACCGTATGTGGCAATCAACCCAAAAGTGGCTGAAATTAAGGGCATTAAAGATGGCGATGAGATTCGAGTCTATAATCAGTTAGGGCAATTTTATGCCATGGCAAAAGTAAGTTCTTCGGCACCTATGGATTCTATGGTTATGGAACACGGTTGGGAGCCTTATCAATACAGAGATATGAAAGGACACAATGAGTGTGTTCCAACGGCTTTAAACTTACTAGAAATGACTCACGGTTGGGGGCATCTAAATTTTGGTGCTCTTTGGGACGGTAACCAATATGCGTATGATGGTGCTGTTAATGTTGAAAAAGCAAATGCGTAATAAAGGAGAACTGTAACGATGTCAAAAAGACAATTAGCCATGGTGATGGACTTAAACAAATGTATTGGATGCCAAACATGTACAGTGGCTTGTAAAACGCAATGGACAAACCGAAATGGTAGGGAGTATATGTATTGGAACAACGTTGAAACCTATCCAGGTACAGGGTATCCTAAAAATTGGATGGATTTAGGCGGGGGCTTTGATGCAGCTGGCGATTTACAAGAAGGTGTTATTCCTCATATTGAAGCCGATTATGGCGTTCCTTGGGATTATAACTTTGAAGATTTAGCCAAAGGGCAACAGCTTACTCCTAATATTGAACCCACATGGGGTCCAAACTGGGATGAAGATCAAGGGGCGGGAGATTTTCCTAACGACAACTATTTTTTCTATATTCCACGAATTTGCAACCACTGCACCAACCCAGGGTGCTTAAGCTCATGTCCTAGAGATGCTATTTTTAAACGAGATCAAGATGGGGTAGTATTAGTAGATTTAGACCGATGTCAAGGATACCGATATTGTATTGCAGGGTGTCCGTATAAAAAAATATATTTTAACCCAAAAATTTCTAAAAGTGAAAAATGTATTTTATGTTTTCCCCGAATTGAACAAGGACTACCTCCTGCTTGTGCGCAACAGTGTGTGGGGCGAATACGATTTGTAGGATTTTTAGACGATGAAGAGAGTCAAGTGCATAAACTGGTTTATAAATATAAAGTTGCCCTTCCACTTAATGCGCACAAAGGAACGGGGCCTAATGTTTATTATATTCCTCCTACAGAAGCACCGCCTAAGTTTGATGCCAATGGAAATGTAATTGAAGGAAGCAACCGAATTCCACACGAAGAGCTGGAAAAACTCTTTGGAACAGAAGTTCATGCCGCTATAAAAACCGTTAAAGATGAGATGCAAAAGAGAAAAGAGACGGGGAAATCTGAGTTAATGGATCTTCTTATTGCGTATCAACACTCTGAAATGTTTAGATTGGATCATAATTACTATAAGTCGTTAGAAAATAGCAAATTAGCTCCATTGGATAACCGATACATTAAGGGTAAAAATACTCAGAAAATATCTTATTTTAAAGCAGGAGAGTAAGATGAAAAAATTATTCAACTCCATGCTTTTAAGCAGTGCATTTGCAATAAGTGCTTTGGCTTCAAGTTCTATTACTGTATATAGTGTTAGTGATGATATTGCAAATATTGGTGTAAAAGATAAACAGTGGCAAAATGCAAAAGAGTTCGAAATTTTGCTTTATCCTCAAACAACCATAACACTTAACGATAAAAATGCCAATGAAATAAATGCCCATAATAAAGCAACTAAAGCATTTGTTAAAGCTGTTTCAGATGGTAAAAATATTGCCTTTAAACTCCGATGGGCAGATAAAACCAAATCCATTCAAAGCAGTAATGCATTTGGAAACACCGAGTTTGCAGATGGTTTTGCTGTTCAATTTGCAAGCAATTATAGCGACCCTAAAAAACTTCCTTATATTGGAATGGGAAGCAAAGACCGTCCTGTGGTAGTTTATTTACAAAAAGCGATAGAAAAGCATTTTGAACCCAATGGCAATGGTGATGTAGAAACACAAGTTAACAGAAATAATACTTATGCCTTTAACTCTTCAATCAACACTGATTTAGAAAATTTCGATGCAGAAGTTGAGAAACAAGCTCTACAAAAGTATCAAAAAGCGTTTGTCTCTGAAGGCTTTAGAAGTATGACAGAGATTAAAGATGACACTTCCAAATTTAACTCTGAAATGAATTACTGTTCTCATTGGTTTAGTCAAAATGAGTGGGAGGGGGTAATAGTTCGAAGTTTAAACGACGAGTATGCCACATTTTCAAAGGAACCTTTTCCAGTAGCTTTTGCTCTTTGGGATGGTGAAAAAATGGGGCGAGATGGTTTAAAAAACCTCTCTACTTGGGTAGTTGCACAGTTTGAGGGCATTAAAACTCAAACCAATTTTAAAAATGAAGTCGATTACGATTTACCACAAGCTAATATTGAAAATGGAGAGAGTTTAACCAAAATGCATTGTGGTTCTTGCCATAATTATGCGCAAACCAATGAAGCAGCTTCATCTTATATGGCACCTAATTTAAGCAATATTGGAGGGTATTCAACAACTCCTTATTTAATTGAGTCTATTTTAGAACCAAGTGCTGTAGTAGTAGCTGGGTACAATACCAACGCTCACTCTAATTTCGCATGGTATTATCTTGATGAAAATGGAAATAGAACCTCTGCCATGCCTGCTTTTGATTATTTAACACAAGAAGAGCTCAATGATATTGTGGCATATTTAAAAACTCTAAAAGAGGAGGTTAAGTAGATGAAAAAATTATTCTTATTGGCATTAATTCCTTTTTTTATTGGTTTTGCACACGCAAGCCAAGAGAAAGAAGGTTTTTTAACCACCAAATGGTGTGCCGACAGAGGTTTATTTGCTGATTGTAGACTTGAGACTGTTTTTTGTGGCTATGAAGGGTGTTTTAAAGATGAAAAAGAGTTTAAAACCGATATTGCCGCTACCTTTGTTTTACAAGTACACAGTGAAGGAAAGTATTATATTGTTGAATTTCAAGAGGGCATTATATTGGGGGATGTTTTAAAACAAGCTATTAATAAAAATGAAGTGACCTTAAAAGGTGAAATTAAAAATGATATTATAAAAGCAGAGAGTTTTGAAGCCCCTCCTCCTCCTAAAAAATCATTTTTTAAAGGGTGTTTATAACAAACACTTTTAAAAAGGGCTTGGCATTTCAAGCCCTTTTTTTGTATCATGTAAAAAATAGCAAAATTTTAAGGAAAGATAATGGCAAAAATATTAGTACCTTTAGCAAAAGGGTTTGAAGAGATTGAAGCAGTAACGATTATTGATATATTAAGACGTGCAAATAATGAAGTTACTACTTGTTCTTTGGGCTCTTCTTTAGAAGTTTTAGGAGCGCATAATATTACTATACATGCCGATGAATCAATAGATATTTCTAAAAACAGAACGTTTGATATGATTGTTTTGCCAGGTGGTGGTGAGGGAACACAAAACTTAGCTTCCAATGAATCCGTGCAAACTTTGCTTAAAGAGTTTAAACAAAACAATAAATTTATAGCAGCCATTTGTGCCGCACCTTATGCTTTGCATACTGCAAATGTATTAAACACTAACTACACATGTTATCCTAGCTTTGAAGAAAAAATTTCTCTAAAAGGATACTCTACTCAATCTGTGGTAATTGATGAAAAAGTCATTACTTCAAGAGGACCTGCAACGGCAATGTTATTTTCACTTGAGTTAGTTAAAGTTTTAAACGGCCTTGAAGTTTATGTACAACTTAAATCTGATTTATTGTTAAACTAGGAAGCAGCGTGGAGAAACAACATCGAGTTTATATGTACGCTTTTTTATCAAGATTGTTTTCAAATACGCTGGATGAAACCTATTTAAAACAACTCCAAACCAATGATGATTTACTTTTAACCCTAGGTGATTCTTCCTTTAATTGGTTTAAAAACAGCTCTTTTGATGAAATTAGCGAAGCTTTGAATATTGATTACAGTTCAGTTTTTTTAATGAATGCCAAACCCTTAGAGTCTTCTATCATTGATTCAAAAGATGAAATTTTAGTAGGACTTCAAAATCCTGTCATGCAATTTTATTTTAACCATAATTATGACCTTAATTTAGCCGCTTCACATTTGCAAACGCCTGACCATATCTCGATTGAGTTTGCTTTTATGCAAAACTTAATTGCCAAAGGGGAAATTGTCTCTCAAAAAGAGTTTTTACAAGCGCATTTGCTTAAATGGGCTGTGCCTTATTTTATAGGAATAAAAGAGATGTTTTCAACCCCTTTGTATAAAGACATATGTGATTTCAGCGTTGAATTCCTAGCCAAAGATTATGATTTCTTAGTTAATGAATTGGCTTAATTTCGCCCTTACCTTATCTTGATATAATAGCTTTATTAAATTAACTAAAGTATATATCATGTCAACTATTCCACAATTTACACACTTACATTTACACACCGAATATTCACTTCTTGATGGGGCAAATAAGATTAAACTCTTAGCCCAAAAAGTTAAAGAGTTGGGCATGACAAGCGTTGCTATGACCGACCATGGCAATATGTTTGGCACCATTGATTTTTATAACACCATGAGAGCTGAAGGAATTAAGCCCATTATTGGAATGGAAGCGTATATTCATAACAGCGATGAACTCGACGACAAATCGACCAAACAACGCTTTCACTTATGTTTATATGCCAAAAATGATGTTGGGTATAAGAACTTAATGTTTTTAAGCTCACAAGCATATATTAATGGTTTTTATTACTATCCTAGAATTAATAAAAAACTTTTACGTGAGAACTCTGAAGGGCTTGTTTGCAGTGCTGCTTGTCTGCAAGGAGAGATTAATTGGCATTTAAACACCCAAAGTGAGAGAAATGTTAAAAATGGCGCTAAAGGGTATGAAAGAGCCAAAGAAGTGGCTTTAGAATATAAAGAGATATTTGGAGATGATTTTTATTTAGAAATTATGCGACACGGTATTTCAGACCAATATTTTGTAGACGATTCCCTTTTACGAATTGCCCATGAAACGGGTATTAAAATTGTAGCCACCAATGACACCCACTACTTACAACAGCAAGACGCCAATGCGCATGAAGCATTTATGTGTATTGCCATGAATAAACTTTATGATGACCCCAAGCGTTTACGACACAGTGTTCATGAGTTTTATCTAAAATCACCAGAACAAATTGCAAAACTTTATGCTGATATTCCTCAAGCTATTGCTAACACGCAAGAAATAGCTAACAAATGTAATTTAGAGATAAAGCTAGGAAACCCAACCCCTCCTAACTTTAAATTTACAAGGCAAAAAGCAGAAGAACAAAATTTAGTTTTACCTGAACCTGAACTTGAATACTCATTGGAAAATGATAAAATTCTATTTATTCAAGAGTGTTGGAAAGGCTTAGAAAAACGTCTCAAAATTATTGAACAAGGAAAACACCAAGAGTATAAAGATAGGTTGCAAGTAGAAATTGACATTATTAACAATATGAAATTTCCTGGCTACATGCTTATTGTTTGGGATTTTGTAAGTGTTGCAAAACAGATGAATATCCCAGTAGGTCCAGGAAGAGGCTCAGCGGCTGGAAGTTTGGTGGCATTTTCACTTGAAATTACCGATATTGACCCCATTCCCTACGGTTTACTCTTTGAAAGATTTTTAAATCCAGAGCGAATTAGTATGCCTGATATTGATATGGACTTCTGCCAAACCAGACGGGGTGAAATTATTGATTATGTCGTACAACAATATGGGCGTGCAAACGTGGCTCAAATTATTACTTTTGGTAAACTTCTAGCCAAAGGGGTCATAAGAGATGTTGCACGAGTTTTAGATATGCCTTACGCCAGAGCTGACGCTATGGCAAAACTTATTCCCGATGAGTTAGGTATTAATCTTAAATCTTCTTATGCAAAAGAACCAAAAATAAAAGAACTGTGCGAAAGTGACCCACAAGCAGCACGAGTTTGGGAGTTTGCACTAGCTCTTGAAGGACTTAATAGAAATGCAGGAACTCACGCCGCTGGAGTAGTAATTTCAAATGAACCTTTATGGAAAAAAACACCTCTGTTTAAACCAAGTGGGCTGGATACCCTTGCAACTCAATACAATGGAAAATATATTGAAGATGTTGATTTAATTAAGTTTGACTTTTTAGGATTAAAAACGCTCACTGTAATTGAACAAGCCAATCAACTTATTGAGAAGCGACACGGAAAACGAATCGATTTTATTCGAGCAGATGTAAATGACAAAGGGGTTTATGACCTTATCCAAACGGGAAATACTATTGGATTATTTCAAATAGAATCCGATGGAATGCAAGATTTAAATAAACGGCTTAAACCTTCAAATTTTGAAGATATTATTGCAGTACTAGCTTTATACAGACCAGGTCCAATGGAATCAGGAATGTTAGATGACTTTATTGACAGAAAACACGGTCGTGCAAAAATTGATTACTTTCACGATGAATTTGAAGAGCCCTTAAAGCCTATATTAGAGCCAACTTACGGAGTTATTGTTTATCAAGAACAAGTTATGCAAATTGTTCAAACTATTGGTGGCTTTAGCTTAGGTGGTGCCGATTTAGTTCGCCGTGCTATGGGTAAAAAGATTAAAGAAGAGATGGATGCGCTTAAAGTTGAGTTTGCCCTTGGTGGAGTTAAGAAAGGCTACCAAAGAGCTCACTGTGAAGAGTTGTTTGATTTAATTGTAAAGTTTGCTGGGTACGGGTTTAATAAATCTCACTCAGCAGCGTATGCTTTAATTACTTTTTATACTTCTTATTTAAAAAAGTATTACCCTTCTGAATTTATGGCTGCACTTTTAACTTTAGAAAAAGACAACACCGATAAAGTAGTTAAATATGTTGACGAAGTTAAACGGTTAGGCTTAGATCTGTTTCCACCTGATATTAATAAATCCGACTTGGTTTTTTCAGCTACTAAAATTGAAGGCAAAGAAGTTGTTATGTTTGGGATGGGTGCGTTAAAAGGGGTAGGTGATGTTGCTATTAACTCCATATTAAATGCTAGAAAAGATGGAAACTTCACTGATTTAAGTGATTTTATTAGCCGAATCGAGGGAAGTAAAGTAAATAAAAGAGTTATTGAATCCTTGGCTAAATCGGGTGCTTTTGACTGCTTTGGGTATTCAAGGCGTTCTATTATTGAACAAATTGAATTAATAGGTGAAACCGTAGCAAAAGTAGCACTTGCTAAAAAAATGGCAACAGGTTCGCTTTTTGGAGATTCACAAGAGCTTACAACTGTTGAAGTTACCTTAGAACATATGGATGAATACACTCCAAAAGAGCTTTTAGAGTTTGAAAAATCTTCCTTGGGATTTTATGTTTCAGGACACCCTTTAGATGAATACAAAGAGCAAATTGAACAAATAAATTATACGCTGAGTTCTCAAATAGATGAATTGGGCAATGGAAGTGAAGCTTTATTTGTAGGAAAAGTAGAATCCATTACAGAAAAAATCTCTAAAAAAGGGAACAAGTTTGCCATAATAAGCATTATGGACTTTCATGGAAATATTGAGCTTATGCTTTTTGAAGACCGTCTTAAAGAGTTACGAACCGATTTTAACTTAGATGAACCCATTGCATTTAAAGTTCGAATTACTAAAGATGACCAGTTCACCAAAATGAGTTTACGCAAAATAGAAACGCTAAAAGATGCCAAAAAAGAGAAGTTAAAAACCAGACACATTCCTAAAGAGGAACCTCCTTTAAATCTCGCTATTCCATACAGCCATGACGATAAAATAATGTATGAGCTTTTTGAAATCATTGCACACAATCAAGGAAAAAGAGAGCTAACCCTTACCATTAAGTCAAAACTTGCCGACATTCAACTGCTAACAGGATTTAAAGTCACCTCAAAAGTAGAACAACTTATTTCACAATTAAACGGAGTATATGCCCTATGAAACACATCTTAATTACCAATGACGACGGCTATGAATCAGTTGGTTTAAAAGCTTTAATAGAAGCTCTTTCACCCTTAGCTAAAATTACAGTCGTAGCCCCTGCAATAGAAAAATCAGCGTGTGGTCACTCTTTTACGCTAACTAAGCCTTTACGTTTAGTTAGCGTAGATGATGATTTTTATAAAATAGATAACGGCACTCCTACTGATTGCGTGTTTATTTCATTAAATACCTTATTTAAAAGTAATAAAAAGCCAGATTTGGTTATAAGTGGTATTAATATTGGCTCAAATATGGGAGAGGATATTACCTACAGTGGAACAGCAGCAGCAGCCATGGAAGCCGTTCTTCAAGGAATACCTGCCATTGCAATATCGCAAGTGTGCAAAGATAAGTGCCATCATATTGCAAATGGATGGGATTTTGCTTTGGCTAAAAAAATCATTAAAGATGTTACTAAAAAAATATTGAATAATGAATTTCCACTAGGAGAGCGTAAATTTTTAAATATTAATATCCCACAAACAAGCATTGAAGAGTGCAAAGGCATTAAAATTACAAAAGCCGGTTACCGTGAATATGCAAATGATACACACCGCCATGTAAACCCACGAGGGGAAGAGTACTATTGGATAGGAACAAACCCTCTTATATGGAAAAAAAGTAGTGATTCTTCATGTGATTTTGAAGCAATTAAAGCTAACTTTGTATCTATAACGCCTATACATTTAGATATGACAAGTTATAATGACATTCATATTTTACAAGAGTGGTTAACTTAAAATACCAGAAGGAAAAACATTGGATTTTACAAAATCAATTATCGCTAACACTGAAAAACTTGTTGGAAGATTAAAAAAAGAAGAAGAACTCAAAGAAGTTTTAAAAAAGAAATTTACAAAAAAAGAGTTTAAAGTTTTTGTTGCCCTAGAATCTGGAGTATCAAAAGAAGATGTTGCTAAAGAGATTGTAGGTGACACAGTTCGCGTTGATGAGCTTTACAAAACAGCTTGTAAAAAACTCAATCAAGAAAAAATAAAAAAAGAGTTAATCTCTATTGTTTAGTACTACAGTTTATTAACTGTAGCACTTTTTTTCTCTTGCGCTGTTGTAGCAAAAGAGAGATTGTTTTCAAACTTTACAAGTATCATTCCTGCAAATTTTTCTTGTTTATAAAACTCGATTCGATAAATTTTACCCTCATTATCCACAGAAAAGTATTTTAAAATTTCATCTTTATGAATATTAATATCAGATTCATTTCGTTTGTTTTTATTGGTATACCCTATAACATTTACACGAAATCCCTCTTTGTCATGAACATAAATATTTTTATTGGCAATAATCATCTCTCCAAAATTAACAACTTTTGTAATGCCATCAATATTAATTTTGATCTCTTCGTTGTCATTGTCCATATCAAAATAATCAGGGCGTAAACTCACCAATCGGGTGTTACCATAATGTACCGCATACTCTTTATCGTTTTTTAATACTGTCATCAAAGGATTACTTGGAATAAAATTAATCGTACCATCTTTTTTTATAGGAAAAAAGTTTAATTGTGAGCGAATAGAACTTAATGGCAATTTAATTTTATCGTCATAAAAGGAGATATGAATATCATCGTATAATGCTTGTTTAATTCCATTAAGAGATAACTCAAAATCTCTTTCAAATTCGATTCCTGCTACTCTCATATACTCTTCAATGGCTAAAATATGATAATAAGCTCTTTTATATACCGGAAACTGCTTACTCGCTTCATTTGCAAATGCTGCTTTTCCTTGATTAATAGCAAAATAAGTTAATGATTTTTCCATCTCTTTATCACCATCACGAGTTTTCGTATTTCGCACAGCGTAGATATGGTCTTTGTCTATTAAATGTTCATTTATATGATTACAAACCCGATTAGCAATCTCTTCAAGGTTTCCATACATTGGAATATCCAATGTCTCTTGGTCTATAATTGAACTTTGTCCCCATCTGTAAGGAGAACGCATATTATCAATAAATGTTTTTCTATAAAAGCCACTTCCATCGTGTAAATTTAAAATAAGCTTTACATTATCATGGCTAATATACTCTTTAACCCGTTGTACATCGTTAAAATCAGGATCATTTTTAGAAAGAGTGGCAAACTTGCGGTTCATATCACCATAAGGACCCCTTGATCTTTGAATAATAGAGTTAAAATTCAAATTAGGAACCACCCAAACCGATCCTTTAGTGATTTTATAGTGTGTTGCAACTAAGGAAGCTGCCATAAAACCACCCGGTTCATCGCCTTGAATTCCACCTACTATTAGCATAGTATTACTGTCTTCTTGGCCTTTTTTAATTAAATTAAACTCAAAGTCTTTCACATTTCCATATGCACTTTGAATTAATAATAAAAATAAAAATCCCTTAAACAACCGTAACATGCCAAGGTTCATACCGTACTCCGTCTTTATTGTTAATGGTGTATCGAATATCGACATAGGTAAGTTTAATCATTTTTGAAAACTCTTCTGTTAGGGCAAAACGCTCTGTAAAATTATCGTATCCAAATCCTTTTTTACCTATATCAAAATCACCGCTTGAGTGAAAAGAGTAAGCAGGAGGAGCTAAAGAGATAGACGCTTGACTCAAATTTAAATTAGTACGGTCAAGCTTATCTAAAAACAGTTTCATCTGTTTCATAACACTTCGTACACCTGAGGTTAAAATAATACTGTTTCCAATATCTTTAATCATATTATTATAAGTATCCAAGCTTTTTTCTTTAAATAAATAATGTCCAGAATACGGTATTTTAACAATGCTATTCTTTTTGATTACATCGCTTATTTCTTTACAAGTTCTTTCTCCATAAAATCCATGAACGCTAGGATTATAATAGAAAATGTACTCCATAAACTCTAACTCTGTATCAGAGAAAGCTTCAATTTTATTCGACCATCGTGCTGTATTAATCGCCTCATCAAAAGATAGGATATTAAAATTACCAAAGCCTACGTGCCGTTGTACCAAATTTAATTTTTTTCCTACGCTGTAAAAATTATTGTGATATTTGGGGTCCAACAAAACATCTTTTTGTTTATCTAGTTTCAATTTAGTTAATGAATCTACTGTATAGTAGTCATCTTCTTCACTTATTATAGTTTTGGCAAATAAAGAGTTCCCAACAGAACTCATAGCAGTTGTAGCTGCTAATATTTTTAAAAAGTTTCTTCTATTCATATGCAAATTCTACAAAATATATTCTTATAAAACCATTTTGATAGACTCATGTTTACCAAAAAGCTCATATATCGTTACTCTATCGTCCTCATTATGCACAATTATCTCAAGCGTAAAGCTTTCAAATTTACCTTTTTTACTCACTTTAGAAGTTGTAAGTTTAAACTCTCTCTCACAAATAACATCTTTAACACTTTTTAGTGCCTCTTCATATGAGTAAGTAATAAGTTTATACTCCCATGAACAAGGATAATTTAATTCCAATTTATGTTGATTTAAATCTATCATCGCAGATATTCTCCGCTTTTACCGCCACTTTTTTTCTCCAATTGTACTTCAGAAATCACCATAGATTTGTCAATGGCTTTAACCATATCATAAATAGTCAACAATCCAACAGAAACACCTGTTAACGCTTCCATTTCAACTCCTGTTTGTCCATTTAGCTTAGCAGTAACAAAGAGCTTAAAACCAGGTAATGTTGGTAATTCCTCAATATCACAATTAATCCCACTTAAAAGTAATGGATGGCACATAGGAATAAGTTCACTGGTTTTTTTAACTGCCATAATAGAAGCTACCACTGCCGTTTGAAGTACAGGACCTTTTTTAGTAGTGTTTGTCATTATGGCATCATAAGCTTCTTGACTCATTTGTATTCGTCCACTAGCAACTGCCACTCGTGTTGTAGACTCTTTTTGAGATACATCCACCATTTTAGGTCTATTTTTTTCATCTAAATGTGTTAAATTCACAAATTTACCTTATTTATTTTATATTTATCATTATATCATCTATTAGTTAAATAATGGTTTAAGTTTATTTTAAATATAATATAGGTTCAAAAATTAAAACGAAAGTGGGTGAACTTTACATGCCAGGCATTAAAGTAAAAGATAGCGAATCTTTTGACGAAGCGTACAGAAGATTTAAAAAACAATGCGACAGAAACTTAATTGTTACTGAAACACGAGCCAGAAGATTTTTCGAGCCAATGACTGAAAAGCGAAAGAAACAAAAAATCAACGCTAAGAAGAAAATGCTTAAAAGATTGTATATGCTTAGAAGATACGAATCAAGACTCTAGGATTTGCTATTACCAAAAGAGAAAGTCAGCCGAAAGGTTGACTTTTTTTTTGCTTGAAATTATTATACTCACCAATTCACATCAAAATTACAACACCACCACATAAATTAACTTTGCATTTCAAATACTACTTTTTTATTAAAGTTTAAAGTTTAAAGTTTTTTTCTATTCCACCATAAGCAGTGAAAAAAAATGGACTCAAACACTCTTGTTTAGGTTTTTTTGGATCACACTTCTTCATATATGTATTAATATTTTTATCTTTAAGTTTTGCTACTTCTGGATATTTTTCATTCATTGCACCCATAATATTTTTACCACGGCTATGGTGAATAAAATGAATCGTTCCATCCTCATCAATTTTGGTCACAATTCCTACATGTGTGATATTGGTAGTACCTACATTACGCTTTGTTTTTTCAAGTGTATCCGAGAAAAAAATCAAATCAGCAATTTGAGGAATCTCTTTTTTAGTTATTCTTGCACCTGCTTTTACAACATTGTAAATAGCTTTAGATCGATAATCATTTGTAAAAAAATTACTTAATTCACTTATTTTATAATAAGGTTCACCATTTTTAGAATTAATTAAAGAGACAAATCCAGAACAATCTCTTCCATCTTTTTTATTAAGATATTTTAGTGCATTTGCAACTATAGTTTTTCTCATTTCTTCTTCTATTTTTACGCTCACAGCTTCCACTTCAGGAGCTTCTACAATTGGATACTTTAATGAACATCCCGTAAATATAAAAAATAAAGAGAAGATAAAGTAAGGAATAACTTTTAAAAAAATAAAATGACGCATAATTTTCCTATTCTTCTATTCTAAATTGTAAATGACTGAGATTATATCTAAAAGAAGTTTAAAGGAATAGAATGTCACGGCTCTTAATGAATAATAAAATCGTGCCACCATAAACTTAAATTTATCTTTTCGGAAATCGAAATTTATTTCGATCAGTGTTACTTGTAATGGCATTGTGTTTTTGAGTGATTGGTAGTGAATGATT
>Ga0265294_10000542_pt1 | contig 50487 bp, 43 predicted proteins | sample MunlanPumphouse3_FD_192504 | JGI IMG/M metagenome (GOLD analysis project Ga0265294, IMG submission 192504) | Groundwater microbial communities from a municipal landfill in Southern Ontario, Canada - Pumphouse #3 | ecosystem: Environmental > Aquatic > Deep subsurface > Groundwater | place...
TATCAACTAACTTATCTTCAAGAATATTGCTTGAGGTATCTATATCAATCTTATTGCTATATAAATGACTACATATTGGCAAGATAGAATAGTATCTTCCTTTGCTGGTTAAGGATGTTATATTTAATAAATGAAATCCCTTTTCACAGTTACCAGTAGATCCATCGCGAATTCTATCAAGGCCTTCTAATTTATTGGATTCTGGCTTAACAATATCAGATCCATCAACTAAAAAATAAGTGTCTTGTGTTGCTTTTGAGCAATTGTTTTTGAGAAGGTTTTCACTAACTATATTTTCAAGCTTAGCATTTTTTAAATTACGATAAAGTCGCTCACTAACTTTATCTAAAGATGGATTTTCATGTAAGCTTTGAGCGATTTGTCTAACTATTACACTTCTACTTGATATAATACCTTTAGTTATGTCTTTCACTGCTTTAGCCACTGGTTTAGTTAATCCTTCTGAATACTTTTTTACCTTTTGTGAAAATTTCACTTGCATCTTTTGTATAGTTTTGCATTTTGAAACGGTCATTTGAGTGCTCCTTTTCTTTCGTTGTTGTTAATTGTAAAGATATTAAGGAGCATTCCTTTGTCAACATGAAAATGCATTAATTTATTCTATTTTTTATTTGGTTTTTTAACAAAAAATGGCTTAATATAAGAGCTTTTAAGCTTATAAAATTACTTTTCTATATTAAAGATGATTTTGATCTAACTATGCCTTAAAACTACTTTTTCTTGACATGTCCATATCCTTAATACTTGATATAGAATAATTTATATAATTAAGTACATAGTTTTTTGGGGGTATGCCTGTTTTTTTTATAATTGAAGATTGTTTAATTGAGACTGTTCAACTATCAATCCATTTTTCCAATAGCTTATCCTTAACGAAGTCGATAATATTTCATATCTTTAGGTTCAGGCATACCCCCAAAAAACTACAAATAGCAGTATGTAAGATGTTTTATAATAACTATTTAAAATATATTAGTGTCGGGAGAAAGTGGTTTTAAGGGATATCTATATCAAAACCACTTTTTAGTTATAAGTTTAATTAAACAAGCCACACAGTGCTAATTTTAGGCTATCTTCCAACAGTCTATAAAAGATTGATTATCAATAATATGTGTGAAAATTATGTTGCTAAAAAGTGCTCCTTAATAGAATTAGATTCACGACAAAATAAATTTAAAAGGAGCACCCTAACAATGATTTCAAAGAGTTATAATGTGATAAAATTGCAAGGTAAATTTTCAAAAAGGAAAAAACCTTCAAAAGGTCTGACTGTGTCAGAGCTTAAAGCATTGAGAGACATAACTAAAGGTATTATCTCTAGTGGTACCGTAATAGTTAGACAAATAGCCTCAAGTTTGCATGAGAATATTAGTCTTGATAAAGTATGTGAGAGATTTTACCGTAATCTTAAAAACGATAAGTTATCTGATGTAATTAGTGAAAACATAATGAAATCCAATTGTTCAAAAGCAACTGATGATACCTATTTTATAGTCGACGACTCAGATATAATTAAACCTAGTTCGCATAAGATTGAAGGATTAGCACGAGTACGTGATGGCTCTACAGGTAAAAGGTTAAATGACTTACATTTATCAAATATAACTTCTTTGACTGATAATGGTAACTATTATTCAATACTGCCAATATGTAGTCAATTATACAGCAATATTATAGAAGAAGATACCTCACGAAACATGCTTGAGGATAGAATAATTGATATAACCATCCATAGTAATAATAAAGGTACCTATGTCTTTGACAGAGGTTATGATAGTAGAAAATTAATCACTTTATTATCTAATAATGGTAATAACTATATACTTAGAAGTACAGGAAGAAGAAGTTTAATTGTGGATGAAGTTGAAAAACCTTTTATAGATGTTGCAAAAACAATAAAGAGAAAACACAAGTTTGAAACTACCAAAAACAAGATTTTTATGTGTGGAGTTAAAAAGGTTAAAATTAGAACAAATCCTCATAAAATTAAAAATCCGGATACAGTTGAGACAACTCTAGTAGTTGCCCGACATGGTAAAAAAGGAGGCTTATTCTATTTACTATGTAACCTTAATACCAAAGACTTAACAGACTATGAGATAATTGAAAAAGCATTGAGAGGATATAGGTACAGATGGAAAATTGAGGAATTCCATAGACATATAAAACAAGAGTTTAACTGGGAAAATATCCAGTTAATGAGTTATGTAGGATTGAAAAATTTAAACACAATCCTGATGGTCGCAGTTGATATAATATACTCTGCTATAAAACATATAGATGAACTCTTATACTTATACCCAGAATTTGGAAATTTTAAAGAACAGACATATAAATATGTATATTATAAGCTTAGCAGAGTCATAAAACATATATTTAGTAACTAACCTTTCCGACATGAACTAAGTCATTGTCTAGCAGCCAAATAGGTCAAAATACTAGTTGACAAAAACACCTCGCAAATTATTATAGTACAGTAAATTACGACATTTAGTACATAATAATAAAACGAGGTATATATGCTAAAAGAATATAAACAGGTAAAAGTGTCAAGTTTGAATTCAGGATTAATTGTAGATTTATTTAAACTCTTCAAATTTAACAGTATTTTAAGGCAAGTTGGTATAGTAAAACAAAAAGGTCATTCCATTATTGAATTGTTGCTTCTATTTATGTTCATGATTCTGGAGAACAAAAAGTCTCTATATTGTGGTTTAAAATTTAACAACATAGCAAAATTTAAGACACCTATCAATGATATGCTCAACAACTCTAAATATAATTGGAGAAATCTATTATATAAAGTCTCTTTAAGATTTATTAAGCTCAGTGATACATCAAATGAAAAAGAAAATTGTTTAATTTTTGATGATACCTCTAAAGAAAAAACAGGTAAGAAGACAGAAAACATAAGCTGCTTTCATGACCACTCATTAGCTAAATATTTCAAAGGTTTTCAAAATGTAACAGACGTGTGGAGTAATGGGGTGTCAGCAATTGTAATAGATTTTGAAATGAAAATTGGAAACAAAAAAGTCAAGAAATCAAAAAGACCAAAATACCACAAAGGCACTCATACTGAGCAAAGAAATCGTTTTGCTAAAGATAAAAAACCACAAATTGTAATTAAAATGGTAAATCGTTCTATTCAAAGAAAAATACCTTTCAAATATGTATTATGGGACTCGTGGTTTAATAATAACACAAGCTATAAGTTTGTTTTTGATAAGCTTGTGCCACTTGGTAAAACATTAATTTCGATGTTAAAAAATGGAAATCAAAAGTATAAGTATAACAACCAATATTATGATTTGAAGGAGCTATACAAGATAGCAGGTAAGTGGATTTTTGATAAAAACTCCGGAATAAAACACAAATCTATTATTGTAGAATTATTGGATACTTCAAGCTCAAAAAAGATAAATGAAAGAACAGTAATTGATCAGATTAAGATATGTTTTTTCAAATACCCTGATGTTAAAAGGTGGAAAGCTATTTTATCAACAGATACGCAGCTATCAGAAATAGAAGTGCTCAAGGTTTATATGAGAAGATGGTCAATCGAATGTGTATTTAAAGAGATTAAACAGTATTTTGGATATAACCAGAGCAAATCTTCAAAGTACTCTGCCATGATTGCTGATTTGACTATTAGATACGTGTTTTATAACATGCTTTGCTATAAAAAGCAGCAAAAGCCATATCCCTCCATGGAACAATTACTAATTGAGCTTTATGAAGAACTTGAAGAAGCATCTTTAATCATTTTTGTTAATGCAATTTTTACTCAAAAGGTAAAAGACTTCATAGATTACTCAATAGCTTATGGCTATACAAGTTTAACTGAATTAAGGAAGGATATTGATATAGTGCTAAGAAAATTCTTTGAATCCGAAGTAATTATTGATAAAATCACAGAAGCAGATAACCAGTATTATGATAGAATTGCATAACCAACTGATAATAATAAGTTTGAGAATATATGATATACAAATTAACATCTATTTTGCAATAACTTAGGTGTCGGAAAGATTAGTTAGTAATACAAGACTGAACAAGATTATACCCTGCAAAGGAGAATATCATGATAAGTTGCAACTTAGAGTCAAGTTTTCATAAAAAAATGGGGTATGCTTAAATATAATAAAAAATCTATTTACAAAAATAAATATATAACTAAAATAGTATTTAGTATGTTTTACTAATGATTTTGTTAATATCAACAAATCTGAACCATAGTGATAATACTAAGTTCTTAGTGTTATAAATCTAAGAGACATTTAAATAAAATCTGTATGCGAGGTAATATAACATGAATATTCTAATACTTTTCTTTAAATTAGCTGGGGTGTATACTTTATCATTAGGTTTGTTGTATCTTGCACATGGTTTACAAGTAATAAGCGGTATGATAAAATTCAAATTATTATTATTCATAGGAAATATTCTATTTTCATTCGAACTTATTATATCCATAATTAATAGTAGAACTCCGATATACTCAATCGAAAACATAATTATCATATCATTTATAAGTGTTATTTGGTTAATATATTTTGTTTATCATTATCGTCAATAAGAGGTAAGTAGCACTAATCTTAATACCTCCATATGTATCATCTTATATTGAAATTGAATCCACATAGAACGCGGTATTGGCATTTTACCCAAATGATTCAAATCCTTATTTTTCTTGTTGAAAACAAACAACATTACTTTATGCTGAAGGAAAAATTGTATTGTAAGAATAGCTAACTCTAAGGACATAACAATAATTTTTTCTGTTTACTTATCTTCTATATTGTGTTTTGGCTTTAAAATTTAAGAACCCTTTTGGGGCTATCATCTTAGATAAATCTAAATCAAATATTACCAATTATACTGTATATTAACTATGTTAAGATTATATATAAAATTATTTAAAAATGCAGATAAATATATAAAATAAATATTTTTATTGACAAATAGCACAGGATTTTTTATATTGCATCATGTGTTAATCTAACAAAATGTTATATAAAAAACTTATATAATTAATTAACCAAATAAGTAGAAGGGGAGGATTATGTTAATTTTAATCCAATCATTCGAAAAGTGTTTTTTATGCTGGTCATCAAATTGTTTCAAACAATTGATAGTTTATAACTATCACAAAATCTCATTGTCCTAGAATGTGTTAAAAATTATGTATTTGATTATGACTAATATTAAGAAATTTAGAATGAAATATAATTACTTTATTAACTTTTTGATAAAAAAAAGAAAAACAATAATTTGCTTATTTTTCTTAAACGTTTCTACTTTACTCATTATTATTCCTAAACCATTGATTTATAAGTATATTTTTGATGAAATTTTTGTTAATAATAATAGAACCCAGTTTTTATATATGATATCAATTCTCTCTATTTTAGAAATACTCTCGCAGATTCTAAATTTTCAAAGTAGAAAAATCATGATTAAAATGGATAACTTATTCTTATTGCTTTCCCAAAAAAAAATCATTGATAGCATTTATAATAACAAAGTAAATTCTAGTAGTAGAGGTTTTCTTTTATCTGCACTTTCGGAAGATACGCAAGCTATTATACCACTTGCCCCCCATCACTTGATTGACATACTTTTCTTAGGGTTAAGAGCTTTAACATATTTAGCAATACTTATACACTTCAACCTTTTATTGTCACTAATTGGTTTTATACTGATAGTGTTATATTACTTGGTGTATTATCGGCTTAAATCAAAAACTATCCCTGCAACAAAAAAAATCTATCAATCCATAATTTCATTTTCAAATGCTAGTGATGAAATTATTAGTTTAAAGTCTTTGTTTTCTTCAATAAATATGATAAAGTTTGCAAAACTAAGGTTCGTAAGAATTGCTAATAATTACTTTAAAAACAACTTTAAGTTCTTCAGAATAACTTTATTAAACAATATGTTCATAACATCAATATCATCAGTTATTTCAATCTCTATATTTCTTATTGGAGGACTTTTGATAATAAACAAAGTGATATCTGTAGGATATCTAATTGTAGTATCATCAATTATAGGTCCTTTTTTAATTATCTGCAACAATCTAATTGAGAGTTTCATTCGAATTTCTCAAGCAAATATGAAATTCAGCTCTACATATAAATATTATAATGAAAATAAAAATAACAAAGACCAAAAAAGAAAGTTTCGGGGATTAGATTTAAAAATTCGAGCAAATAACTTGACTTACACATATGAAACAAGCAATTTTATTCTTGATATACCTAATGTTGAGTTTCATACTAACCAAAGATATGCCATTGTAGGAGAATCAGGTTCAGGTAAATCAACTTTCATCAAGTTGTTGTCTAAGGAGTTAATTCCTAACAGTGGAAGTATTGATGAATATTTTAACAATAGAATTTGTTCTAATTGTTCTGATTCTGTAAAAACTATTCTAATAAGTCAAGATGCTGTTTTCATGAATGAATCGCTCAAAGATAACTTAACACTATTTAGTAAAGAAATCAGTGATTTCGCAATTTATGAAGCTTGTGACATTTCTTGTATTAGTGATTTTGTTAATAATCTCCCATGTGGATTAGATTATAGAATAGAAAACTATGGTGAAAATTTATCTTCAGGTCAAAGACAGAGGTTATCATTAGCACGAGGTTTGTTGCACAATGCCGATACTTATTGTTTTGACGAATTTACTTCTAATATTGACATTGAAAAAACTAATAAAATATTTGATGCACTTTTCACAGGTTATCTAGACAAGAAAATTATAGTTGCAATAACTCATGATTATGATTTATTGAAATATTTTGACAAAATTATTTTTTTAAAAAGCGGTAAAATTCTTAAAATCGGGGATTTAAATCAGTTGCTAAAAGTTAAAGAATTTGTGCAACTGTTTAATATACAACAATGATTTATATGAAAAGATACTTTTATCAAGATTATGTAAGCAGAGTTCAAAGTCTAATCAAATATACCTAAAAATGTACTAAGAATAATATTTATTAATGACTGTTGATATTTTGACTTCATTGCATACTAACCATTAGATGTAGATTAGCAAAGAGGTTTTCCCAAAAATCAATAATATGAATGATACATCAAATAAAATTAACTGCTCTTAGGAAGCAATAAAAAAAAAGGAAAAATAATATGAAATCAACAAATGTAAATGACGTTATTGCAGGCTCAGGGATGGACATCAAAGCCGGCGAAACATGTATGTGTGATTGTGTACCATGTCCGCCCAAGGCTCCAACATCACAATCCTCACTTCAAAGCCACGCCGTTAATGCATTGGGAAAAGCAAACATTGGTATAATGCCTCCAATTACAATTGGAGACACTAAATAAAGTAAATAAATAAAGTAAATAAATAACATACTTTTTTAAGAGCAGTTTTAAATAAAAAAGGAGAAATAAAAATATGTTAGTATTTAGGTTGAACAAGAAAATTTATTTATGGGATCATTGTAAGAAAGAGATTGTTAGACTCAATGAAATAGACTATCAAGATTTTGACACTTTTTTTAAACTTAATATTGAAAATGGCTGTTATACTCTTCAAAAATCTGTATCTAATGAGCTTAAAGTAAGGATAGAAAAGATGAATAAATACTCTGCTATCAACAATTTTGACTATACTTTCAAAAAAGCAAATACTAGTAAACCATACGCTATAAGTATTGTTGTAACAAATGAATGTAATTTAAGGTGTAGCTATTGCTGTTACTCTGAATCATTTAATTACACTCATGATTATATAGGGAGTAATGATGAATTTAACTACGAGAGATTTCTGAATTTTGTAAGTCAGAATTATCAAAATAATGATAGAGTGACCATTGGATTTTATGGTGGTGAACCATTGTTAAGATTCGATGCAATAATGAAGCTAGTGTATGAATTAAATAAACTTGAATCTGATTTCACATATACCATGACAACTAATGGTGTCTTATTAGAAGATACAGAAATTAATTTCTGTATCGAAAATAAATTTATGTTAGTTGTCAGTATTGACGGTCCTAAAGAAATTCATGATAAGAAAAGAAAAACGATTAATGGTCATGGAACGTGGAATAAAGTGATGAAGAATTTTAAAAGAATTAAAAGTATTAATACAGAATATTTTAATAATAATGTATCAATCAACTCAGTAGTAGATACCACTGAAGAATGGTTAAAAGTAAAACATTGGTTACAAAAGAACAGTTATGCTGGTAGCATTAATTTCAATTCAAAACCACATCAAGAAGAAATCCAATACAACCCATGGGAATCTAAGGAAGTTGACATGGACAAATTGATAGAAAATGTTGATAGTTTTATTGAATTGCTTGAAGCAAAATCATATGATAATATCGAAAGTGATTCTATTAAAATGTTAAAACTGATACATGCTAGAAGTGAAAAAGCTCCTGGGATGGCATTATGTGACCCAGGAAAATCTAAATTCTTGATGGATACCAATGGTGATCTATACTCCTGTGATAAGTTAGATTTTGCATATAAGTTAGGTCATATAAATTCTGGAATTGATCCATTAAAATCATCAGCGCTAAAAAGTGATTTTAAAGCTATTGTGGACAGTAACTGTGTAAAATGTTGGGCATATTCACTTTGCACTCCTTGTTATGCACACTTTGCAACACCAGACAAATTAGAACTCAACAGTAATTACTGTTTAAACAAAAAACATAACCTATTACTTATGCTTAAAGTTTATACAAGACTTATTGAAAAGCATAGTCTTGATAGCGTTAGTGAACTCATAATGTCTTATCCTTAGGTTCTTTAGCGTTTTATAGGACTCGCAATTCGATTCATAATATAAACTATTAAATTCTATGTAAAAAAAATAAGTGTTTATATGTCACTCGAATAGTAGCTTTTTTGATTAAGGAGGAATCAAAGATATTTATCAAGTTTAATGAAGCAATAATAACAATTTGTCAAAGGTCTGAGAGAGACTGTAAACAGTCTCTCTCAGACCTTTGACAAATTCTAAGAATTCTTAGACTATGTCTTTTTTTTATTAAAAAAACTCATAAAATACTTGACAATATACAGGCTAATTATGCTATAGTGCAATAAGTTAGCTTGTATTTTAGAGGTATTGATGATAAAAAAGAAAGAGACGCAACAGCCTGAACTTGAATTCGTAATATTAGATGACCTAGTTCATAGTGACCATCTTCTTAGGTATATTGATGGAACCATAAATTTCAATTTTATTTATGATAAAGTTGAACATTTGTATAGCACCACAACTGGTAGACCTGCAATTGATCCAGTTGTTATATTCAAAATGTTCTTGATCCAATACATGTATGGCATAAAATCAGAATGCCAACTAATGAAAGAAATACAAGTTAATGTTGCATATAGATGGTTCTTAGGATTTAAACTTACAGATAAAATACCTCATTCATCAGTATTTAGTCAAAATAGAAGACGAAGATTTACTGATAGCTCAGTATTCCAAGAAATATTTGAAGATATTGTAGAACAAGCTTTTAAACTATGATTTATTGAGGAGAAAGTGTTATTTACAGATTCTACTCACATAAAAGCTAACGCAAATAAAAGAAAATTTGAATCAATTAAAGTAGAAAAGAAGCCTTCAGAATTTATTGATGAGTTAAATGAAGATGTAAATAAAGAAAGAGAAAAACATGATAAAAAGCCATTAAAACCAAAAGATGCAAAACTAGAGGAAAAAGAAATAAAACAAAGCAAAACCGATCCAGAAAGCGGTTTTTAACTAGGGAAGGTAAACCTCAGGGATTTTTCTTCTTAGATCATAGAACAGTCGATAATAGATATAATATGATAACAGATGTATTTATAACCCTTGGTAATGTCCATGATAGTATCCCTTATTTGAGTAGATTAGATTATCAATTAGAAAGGTTTGGTTTTCCTGTACAGGCAGTTGGAATTGATGCTGGATATAATACATCAGCAATATGTAAAGGCATAATAGAGCGAGATATTTTTGGGGTGATTGGTCGAAGAAGGTTTGGAGGTAAAAAAAGTTATTTTAGAAAGAGTAAGTTTGAATATATTGATTCAGAAGATGTTTATATTTGTCCTAACAAATGCAAGTTGAAGTATAAACTAACTATGAGACAAGGTTATAGTATATATGAGTCAAATGAAAATGATTGTTTAATATGTCCTTTAAGAGCTAAGTGTGTAACATCAAAAGCAGGTAAAAAGATGATGACTATGCATGTATGGGAACATTATAAAGAACAGATTATGAAAAACAATAAATCTGAATCAGGTAAAAATATCTATAAAAAGAGAAAAGAAACTGTCGAAAGGAGTTTTGCTAATTCAAAGCAACTGATTTGGGATTAGTAAAAAATAAAATCATAGCGGGAGATAAATATGCAACAAAAACAGTTTTAAAAAAGTAAAACAAAGGTCAAGTCAAAATTGAATTTAGTGAGAAATTAATCTCTTCTTGGGGCGGTACAGCCACAATAATTTCAAGGTATTTAGATAAGATAGGCTTTCGAGAACTAATCGAAAAAACTTTTCCAATTCAAGATAAGTCAAATAATTCAACTGGGGTTTATTCAAAAATTATATCTCTATTTATATCAGTTTTGAATGGAGGAACCAAGTTTCCCCATATTAACTACATGGAAAACGGACTTAAAATATTTGAGCGTTGTTTCAGGGTTGAGCGCTTAGTAAAATCATCATCAAGTATAACTCGATTTTTAACAAATACAATCATAGAATTTCTAATGAAATACTACTGCAAAACATTAATAAATACATCTTAGATCCAATACTCAAACAAGCTGGTATCAGTGAAGATACATTGCGTTTTGATTCAACAGTTATGACAAGATTTGGCAAACAAGAGGGAGCAAAAAAGGGCTATAATTCTGCTAAACGAGGCAGGCTGTCTCACAATCCACAAATTGCATTTCTTGGTAATGGCTACACTGTTAATTTCTGGAATAGATCTGGTAATGCTGTTTCTGCTAATGGAATTGTAGAGTTTTATGAACAGACGAGATCTTTCATTAGTGATATTAAAATCACAAGGGTTTTGGCTGATAGTGGTTTTTATAGCAAAAATTTCATTAAACAGCTTGAAAAAGATAATATCGATTATGTAATTGCAACTCCTATACACCAATACTTTCAGAGAATTATCTATAATTTAGAAAACTGGACTACCGTTGCTGAAGGGATTGAGGTAAGTGAGTTTGAGTATTCACATCACAATGCCGATTGGGAAGGTGGCCGTCGTTATATAGCTGTACGACAAGAATTAAAAAAAAGTCAAGAAGCAACAGGAAAACAGCTCAGACTATTTATAAATGAATCATACTACACGGAATACAGGCATTCTCTTTACGTTACTAATGATGAGGAAGCAACTCCTCATGAAATATGGAACTATTATAAACCAAGAACTAATGATGAAAACGTTATCAAGAATTTGAAAGAAGGTTTTGGACTTTCAGCCTACAACATGAAGAGTTTTTGGGCAACAGAAGCAGTGTTAATGACTATATGCTTAATTTTCCACAATCTAATAACATTACTGGTCAAAAATATCATAGACCCAGGTGGTAAAAGAAAGACACTGAGAAGCTTGAGAATGGAGTATTTGATAGTTCCTGCGATAATGGGAAAAGATGGACGAGATGATGTGATTAGGATTGGTTTGTCGAACCCAAAAAGGAAAAATAAGTTTATTCAAATACTTGAAAGAATAGCAGATATGGAAGTAATTTTTTACTGCAATGCAGTTGAGATAGGAGAACTAATATGAGCTAAACCCAATGAAATTAGTTTGATAAAATCTAAAAAATAATATACAATAGATATTATTTTAGTAGCTTCAAAAAAGGCTACAGAGATCCTACTGCATTATTTGGGTTTAATTTGGGTTTTTATTATCCGGGGTTTCTATTTATTTTCCCATTAGGAGTTGCTTTTATAGTTACTTTTATCGTTGAGGTTATCTATAGCATGTTTAGAAATAAATCTAATTTGCCTTAGGGGAATGCCTTTAATATTTGCCTCTTGACATCTCTTTCACTATTATATTTAATGTATAGAAAATATAAATGAAAGAACATCTCAATGTTAGGAGCAAACAATGATTAATGAAATTAAAGTTTCCGGTTACAAATCAATTAAAGAATCTGAAATTAAACTGAATAATCTGAATATTCTCACAGGCACAAATGGATCCGGGAAAACCAACTTCTTATCAATCTTTAAGTTTCTTAATCATATTATTAATGAAAACTTGCAAAAAACAGTTATGCTTAGTGGCGGAGCTGATAATTTCTTGTACTACGGGCGAGAAATTACTAATAAAATAACCATTAAAATTGAATTTGGCACTAGCAAATATCACATTGAGCTTTCTCCTACCCGAGATATATTAATAATCGATAAAGAGGTTCTAACTTCTACTTCTCCAAATAATTCTCCTAGCGATATTCTTTTCACTAAAAATGAACTTGAGAGTAATTTCAGAAGAGAGACCTTGCTTCGTCCCGGCAAAATAGCAGACCAAATGCTAGATGCTATGAAGGATTGGAAGATTTACCATTTTCATGATACCAGTGCTAATTCACCAATAAGATCCACAACTAAAATAAATGATTTGAACTACTTTAATGATGACGGTTCTAATTTAGCCTCCTATTTATACTTTCTCAAACAACATCACCCCCAAAATTATCTCTTAATTGAAAAGAGTATCCAGCTTGCTGCCCCATATTTTGATAAATTTAAGCTTGAACCTAATTTGAGTAATAAAAAGATGATCTATCTAAAATGGCTTAGTAAAGGATTTGACCAGCAAATGAGTATTGATGACTTTTCTGATGGTACTTTAAGATTTATTTGCTATGCTACGCTTTTACAACAACCTCAAGAATTTATACCACAAACACTGATTATTGATGAACCGGAGTTAGGTTTGCACCCCAAAGCACTGGAGTTATTAGCATCTATGATTAAAAGCTTGTCTAAGCAGAAACAAGTGCTTGTCTCCACTCAATCTGTAGAGTTTATTAATTACTTCGATATTGAAGATTTGATAGTCGTAGATCGAGACAATACAGACAGTAAGTTTAAAAGACTTGAATATGAGAAGTTCGAGAAGTTATTAGAAGAGTATTCTGTGGGAGATTTGTGGAATAAGAATTTACTAGGGGGAAGGTAGACTGAATACTATTATTACACCCTTACTGACTCAGCTAAGGGGATAGTTCACTCCTTCTTCGTATATTCATCGTGAATTCATCGAGCTACCCGCTAATGTCCCAAGGAGATTCGTTGGTAAAGCAATCATAATATTTTTTTAGTTGATTATTTCATCACTGTTAGTCCAGAGTAATATATAGGAATATTTTATGCTAGCCTATTAGATAAATCTAATAGGGAAAACAATCAGAACTAAATTTAAGAAGTGGAACAAAATTAGAAAAAACTGTCCCTATAGTAAGTGAAGAGACAATTACTTCTTGACACTCTTTTTCAGATATAAATAATGTTAAAACTAAGTGAATAAATAAGATAATATTTAGGGGAAATAATGTTTAGATTGGTATTAATCGTTTTGGGAATGCACCTTTCGCTATTATTTGGGGCTCAATTTGAGATAATAACTGAGCTTAAAGCAGAGCCTATGCACATGGGCTTAGCTCAACTGAGTGATACAGATAAGCTTGATAATCGTGGAGAAATAGGTGCTTTAATCATTATCAATTGTGGTTTAGAAAATGTCTTTTTCAATAACATGGCATTTAAGATTTCCCAACATGATAAAAGCGGTTCTTACTGGGTAGTGCTGAAAAAGAGAGCTTCCTACTTTGTTATTTCCAAGCAGGGTTTTGCTGATCAACATTATAATTTTCCTTCTCCTTTAGAAGGTCGAGCAGTCTATAAAATGACGATTGATGAGAAAAATAGACAACCTGACGAAACGATGGTCGTAATTACTTCTAATCAAAACAGAGCCGAAGTTTTCCTTAATGATGAATATATCGGCATAATTGAGAACAGGATTTTTACCGGCTTAGTTCCTTTAGGAGAACAGGTTATTGAATTGAGAAAAGCAGGATTCAAGCCTACCCAAGTAACCCATACCGTAACAGCTGATAATAATCGCTTGGAAATTAATCTTGAGCACGATCTTCCGTCTGCCTTATCTATCACTACAGAACCTGCAGGTGCAACAATCTATATCAACAATATTCTCTTTGGAATCACCCCTAAAATAAGCTTTTTTAAAGTAGGAACTTATCCGTTGAGAATTGAAAAAGAGGGTTATGCTACCTATAATGATGAAATAATAATTACAGAACAAGAAACTCAGCAATCTTACACGCTAGTAGATAACAGAGCTACTTTAACTATAAACAGTTCAGAATTAGCTACAATTAAAATGAATGGCAGAAAGTACGCGGAAGTAAAGCAACTGAAGCTTCCACCCTCGGTTGTGGAGTTAGAAATATCACATCCTAAGGCTGAGACCATTAACCAAACAATTACGCTTAATCCACTAGAAAATATCACTTTAGACCTTTATTCTGATGTTGACCGCGGTTCAGTTATCGTCCTTACCATACCTACTTCTGCTAAAATAGAACTCACAAGTGATACCGGAGAATTTTATTCAGGTAGAGGCAGTAAAAGTTTTAACGATATCCCTGTGGGTAAATATTATTTGGAAGTTTCTCAAAAAGGCTACAAGAAGCAGAGAGAGAGCATTTGGCTGAAAAAAGATGATACTGTAGAAAGACAATTAGTCTTAGATATAGAGACTGTCCGTAAGATAAGAAAAGACCATGATTATTTCAACCGTTTAGAATTTGGATTAAATGTGCTGTGGGGAAAAGCAGATTCAGATTATGACTATGATATTTTAAAAGATACAGATATTAAGCTTAAGGGTCTTACTGCTTATGAATTAGCCACCGATATAAACGAAAAAGTAGTAATTGGCTTGGATTTAAAATTAGATTATGTAACTGCTATTGATCTAAAAAAGAGTGAAGGCTATTTTGATACTTTTTTAAAAAAGAACAATTACCTTTTATATTTAAAGCCAAGTATGAAATATAAGATTAGCGAATATGCAATCAGCTTTGACCCGGAGGCAATTATAGAAATTACCGGATACTCCTATTTTTCAGTTGAACTCCCAATATCCAGAGTTTATTATGATAAGAAAAGCACTTTCCCAATAAACTATAGGTCCCTTGATATCTTAATGAATGTTGATTATGGTTATGAAAACATGTCGCGCTACATCTCAAGAGAATCCTTATGGAAACAGTTCAAGAGTGGTTATAATGTCTCTACGGGTCTTAAATTCGATGCTGTGAGAGATAATTCACTGGGTGAACCTAATTGGTTTAGAAATGTAAATTCTGTTACTAAAGTTGAGTTTGCTGTTCTCACAGACTTTTTTAGCCTAAACTTGAACCCCTATGTGATTTTTGATGCAAGTTTGATAACAGATAGGAAGCATCATGACTCATCAATATTAGCTGGAATAACTGCAGCAAGTGATATAAATAGGTACATAAATATTGGGATAGACATGAGTTCTAACCATACAACACCGGGTAAAGGCATGAAGGAAATCAAACATAGGATTGTAAAATCTTGGATAAACCTTTATACTAAAAAGCATTTTACTTTTAGTTTTAATCATGTTTACCAGAGGTTTGAACTTAATAGTGATGAGGAACATGAGTATTATGATTACAACCTTGGAGTCAGCTATTTATTTGATTTTAATTAATTATAAAGAGGTATAAATGAAGTATATGTTATTATTTTTATTTTTAGGAACTACTCTGTTTGTCTCAGGTTGGGAGATAGATAATCAATTGGGGAATGAGCGTTTAAGGCTTGGTGATCTCATAGTAGGTAGTGGAGAAGCTACCACAGAAGAGGAGGCAGATCAGATTGCTTTACAAGATTTAACCTCTCAAATCGTAGTTACGGTTAAGAGTAGTTTTGAAAGTAGGGCAAAAGAAGATGGAATCACAGTATCAGAATATTGTGAACGGGTAGTAAAGACTTATAGTGATGTTAAGCTTCATAATGCTATGAAGTTAACAGAGAAACAGCGTAATAGAGTATTAGTCTATCGTTATATTACACAAGAGAGTAAAGAGAGAATCTTTGCAAATAGGAAGAATCAGATCTATAATCTCATTTCAGAAGGTGAAAAAGCTTTGGAAAAAAATTATGTAGCCGATGGTTTAAGAAACTTCTATTGGGCATTAATGCTCTTAAAGTCTCACCCGGAAGCTACAACTATGAAATACTATTTTGATAATGATAAAAAAGAACGCTTGTTGCAGGTAGCTCTTCCTTCCGAAATGGAAAGACTTCTGGCAATGATAACCATAAGATTAGAAGATATTGATTCCAAGCCTGATGCAAACTGTTCTGAACTAGTCTTTAAGGCTTTTTATAAAAACAAACCTATCGATGATTTATTGGTTAATCATCATGATGGTTATCGCTGGTCGCAACCAACTAAATGGAGTAATGGCTTAGGCTATATCTCTGTCTTAAAAACTACTTTGCAAAATCAGAGGAGAATCAGATTTAAGATAGATTATACCTTTGCTAATCATAGCTTTACAGGAGATATTTCTTCAAGTGTGGATAGTTTTGCTCTAATAGAATTACGTAATTCTGAGAAAGAAGTAGTGCTGACAGATCAAATACTTAAAGCACATAAACATCAGGATAGTAAATTCACTTTTGATAAAAGCGTTAGCAAGCCTAACTCCTTCGCAATCAATGAGGTTCTTACCGCTATTGAAAAGAAAGATTTAGTTTCGGTTAGAAAAAACTTTACTGCCACAGGTTTTCAGCAGTTTAATGCACTGATGGGATACGGTGATGCTGTAGTTATTCCCACTAAAACAACACTAAAACAGGTTACAAATGCTAATAACGAAATCATCAGATCTGTCCCTATGAAGTTTAATTTCTTGACTTCGGAAGAGAATTTTACTGAAAGAGTTAACTTTATCTTTGCTGAGAATGGCAAGATTGACGGGATTAGCTTTGCCCTTTCTGAGCAAGCCTGTTCCGATATTATTAAAAAAGATTTTGCTACTGATGAAGAGAAAATGATTATTATTAACTTCATTGAACAATATAAGACTTCTTACTGTCTTAAAGATTTAGAATTCATCAAGAATGTCTTCTCTAATGATGCACTTATTATTGTAGGCAGAGTTGTCCGCGTAGAGCCTGATGAAGATAATGATATGCTCTATAATCAGCTGAATAAGACTACGGTTGAGTATGTTAAACTTAATAAACAACAGTATATAGAGCGACTCTCCAACCAATTCAACAATAAAGATTTTATCAATGTTCGCTTCTTTAATAACTCTGTTGATCGCGTGATGTCTGATAATAATAAACTGTTCGGCATCCAAATCGCGCAATACTACTATTCATCAAATTATTCCGATACCGGTTATCTCTTTCTTATGTTTGATTTACATGATATTAAACATCCTAAGATTATGGTTAGATCGTGGCAACCGGAAAAGAATAAAGATGGAACTATTGTGGGGTTGGAAAACTTTTTGTGGGATTAAGAACAATTAGCAATTAGTAATTAGCAATTAGCAATGAAGAAGAAGAAAGACTTTCACACGAATTTGCACGAATTAAAACGAATTAACACGAATTAATTGCATGTTGAACTGTTGAAGCGTTGATTTGTTTAACTGTTTAATCGGTTGATATCGGTTGTGAGACCTCTTAAATCCCCCTGGGGATCAATAGTTTAGCCTGTGTGTTGAATTCTTGTATTTCAAGAATTAACCACAGGTACAGACACAAAAAAAGACCTATCCCTGAAGGGGATTCATAGAAAAACAGTCAAACTATTCAGGACTGGACATAAAGAATAATAAAGAAAGACTTTCACACGAATCTACACGAATTTTAAAATGAATTTACGCGAATTTTAAAATGAATTAAGATGGATTCGCGAACTCTTAATTCCCCTCTTCATTCGCAAAGCGAATCTCCGGAGAGGGGTGCCGAATTTCGGCGGGGTGTGGTCTTCAAAGACGTGTGTTGAATTGTTGATTTGTTGAATTGTTTAAGAGGTAGATATCATTTGCTAGACCTCTTAAATCCCTTCAGGGATAAATTCTATAGGAGTGTCTTCGAGCACTCCCTATTATATTGTCATCTCCCTTCGCTAAAGCTTCGGAAGATGTATCCATCCTGGATTTGAGATTTTCATTGCTTTTGCAATGATGCACTCAAGGATGAGTGCGTTCCCAGTAGAAGAGTTCTCGTTGCCATCTTCAGTCGATTAAACCATTCAAAGATTTAACAGAATAGTTTGTCTGAAAGTCTTACCTCCTGTGTTTTTGTGTGGTTTTGTGCTTTTGTGTTAAACTCTTCATTTTTTCTTCTTCTTATGTTCAATTATTAATTGTTAATTATTAATTATTAATTATTAATTAAAAAAAGAGACTGATTACTCAGTCTCTTTTTTTAATTTATGTAAGATGTTCAAACTAAACGCTTAAAACATCTACTTCTTTATTTGCTATAGATTGATCAACTTCTTTAATCCATCTATCAGTTATTTCTTGAACATCTTTCATGAATTTAGCTTGTTCATCTTCAGATATTTTAGAATCTTTTTCCATTTGTTTAATTTCATCATTAGCATCTCTTCTAGCATTTCTGATAGTAATCTTAGCTTCTTCACCTAACTTTTTAACTTGCTTAACAATATCTTTTCTTTTTTCTTCAGTTAATGCTTGGAAAGGTAATCTAATTACGCTACCGTCATTATCAGGAGTAACCCCAATATTAGCAGCAAGAATAGCTTTTTCCACATCAGCGAGAATAGTTTTATCCCATGGTTGAATCACAATAGTACGTGGTTCAGGCACGGTAACATTAGCAAGTTGTTTGATAGGAGTTGGAGTTCCGTAATAGTTGATTCTCATGTCATCTAATACTGCAGGTGAAGCCTTGCCGGTTCTTAATTTACCGAAATTTCTACCTAGTGCATCAAGTGCTAACTCCATATTTTCTTCAACTGTCTTTAATAATTTCTGCATTATGACCTCATTTTTGCGTTAAGAGTTGTTTAAATCATTACCAACAAAAGTACCAACTTTTACATCAGCGATTGCTTTTGCTAAGTTTCCGGGAATTGATAAATCAAATACTTTGATAGGGATATTATTCTCTTTTGCTAAAGCAAAGGCTGTCATATCCATAACATTAAGCTGCTTATTAATAGCTTCATCAAATGTTAGTTCTTGAATAAATTCAGCATCCTCATACCGGGCAGGATCTTTAGTATAAACACCTGCTACTTTTGTTCCTTTAAGAACTAAATCAGCTTCGAGTTCTGCAGCTCTAAGCACCACAGCAGTATCTGTTGTAAAGAAGGGGCTGCCGGTTCCGCCACAGAGAAAGACGATTTTGCCTTCCTTCATCGACTGAAGAGCTCGTGAGGGAGTATAGAATTTAGCTATTTTCTCAGCTTTAACAGAGCTTAAAACTTCAGTAGGGTAATTCTTAATTTTTAGAACTTCAGAAAGGTATAAAGCATTTTGAATAGTAGCCATCATACCTATATTATCTAATGTCACTCTATTCATTTTAGCATTAGACCAGGTGCCTCCACGGAAAATATTACCTCCGCCGAGAACTATGCCAACACTATAACCTAATCTTTTAACTTCAATTATGTCATTAGTAATACGGTCAATAAGAGCTTCATCAAAACCAAACTTTTTCTCTCCTGCGAGAAATTCACCGCTTAGTTTAACAATTACTCTATTGATTTTTTCGGGATGATATGGACTCATATTTAGTTAACCTATATCTTAAATACTAAAGCGGGCAAATCTTGCAACTTGGATGTTTTCGCCAAGTTTGAAAATAGCTTCTTTAATAACTGTGTTAACATCTTTTGAAGGGTCTTTGATAAATTCTTGATAATAAAGAGTATTTGTTTTACCAAACTTCTCAATTACACCATCAACAATTTTCTGAATAATCTTTTCAGGTTTTCCTTCTTGAATAGCTTTATTTTTGGCAATTTCTTTTTCACTTTCAATTAAATCTTGGTCAATATCTTCAGGTTTAAGAGCAATTGGGTCTGTAGCTGCAATTTGCATTGCGATATCTTTACATAAGTTTTGGAAATCTTCAGTTTTTGCTACAAAATCAGTTTCACAGTTTACTTCCACAAGCACACCTATTTTACCATTACCATGAATGTAAGAATAGACTAATCCTTCTTTAGTAGCTCTGTCTGTTTTTGTATCAGCTTTAGCCATTCCTCTTTCACGAAGATATTTTACTGCCTTGTCCACATCGCCGTCAGTCTCTTTAAGAGCTTTCTTGCAATCCATCATAGCTACGCCTGTTTTTATGCGTAATTCTTTTACCATTGTTGCAGTAATTGTTGCCATCATCATCTCCTTTTAAAAACTTAGATTTGGTATCTAAATTATATTGTTAAAAAAAGTTCCCGAATAAATCGGGAACTCTCAATTTATTCTTATTCTTTATTTTCTACTTCAATTTCCGGTTGTTTCTTCTCTTCAACTTTTACTTCAACTTGCTTTTCGGCTGGTTTTTCAACTTGCTTTTCAGCAGTTTCAGGAGTTTCTTCTTCTACAACCTGTTCTTCATCTGTTTGTTGAGATTCAACATTTCCTTCATTAAGAACATTTCTACCTTCAATAACTGCATTAGCCATAACATCAGCGATTAAGCTGATTGCTCTGATAGCATCATCATTGGAAGGGATAACAAAATCTATCATATCCGGATCACAGTTGGTATCAACCATACCAATAAGTGGGATACCAAGCTTCTTAGCTTCATGAATTGCGATAGCTTCTTGTTTTGTGTCAACTACAAAAATAGCACCGGGTAGTTTTTCCATATTACGAATTCCACCAAGACCTGATTCGATCTTGTCGTGCATTCTTTGCATTTTTAAAGCTTCTAATTTAGTGTAATTAGCAATGCTTCCATCTTCTGTAATTTGCTCATACTGCTTCATCTTCTCAATTGATTGACGAATAGTTTTCATGTTTGTAAGCATTCCGCCATACCAGCGGTTGTTAACAAAGAAAACATCAGCTTTAGCAGCAGCTTCTTTAATAGCATCTACAGCTTGTTTTTTAGTTCCTACAAATAATACTTCTTCACCACGACTGGCGACATCTTTAAGGAACTGGTATGCTTCGTTAACAGCATCTACAGTCTGTTTTAAATCTAATATATGGATACCGTTTCTTTTAATAAAGATATATTTCTTCATCTTAGGGTTCCATTTATGAGTCTGGTGACCGAAGTGAACACCAGCTTCAAGTAGTTGTTTCATTGTTACAACTGACATTAAATTACTCCTCTTGTTACGGTTAATTTTCTGCTTAAAATATACGCAATTCAGTCTATTAAATTAATAATAGACACCGCCTTGCAACTTCTAAGCAGTTTTCTTGATAATCTATAAAATAATAGATTAACGCTTTGAGAACTGGAATTTCTTTCTTGCTTTTGGACGACCCGGTTTCTTTCTCTCCACCATTCTTGAATCACGAGTGAGGAAACCGTTCTTTTTCAATTCAGCTTTTAAAGATTCATCATAGATACATAAGGCTCTGGAAACACCATGTCTGATAGCACCGGCTTGACCGGAAAGTCCACCACCATTAACATTGACTTTGAGGTCAAGTTTTTCAGAGAGACCGGAAAGGCTTAATGGTTGTTCTACCATCATTTCAAGAACTTCTCTTTGAAGGTAATCTTTCATGAGCTTACCATTGATAATTCTTTTTCCGGTTCCCGGGGTGATTCTTACTCTTGCTACAGCGTATTTTCTTCTGCCTGTTGCGTCGAAATACTGCATTAATTTCTCCTAAACTATAGAGTCTTGGGTTGTTGAGCTGCATGAGGGTGTTCATTCCCTGCATACACTTTCAGTTTCTTAAACATTTGTCTGCCAAGGGTGTTTTTTGGTAACATACCTTTAACAGCACTTCTAATAATTTCTTCAGGTTTAGAGTCGAGCATTTTCTTAAAACTCACTTCTCTTAAACCACCTGGGTAGCCACTGTAGTTCTGGTAAACTTTGCTTTCAGCTTTGGTACCGGTAACTCCAACTTTCTCTGCATTAATAACAACCACGAAATCGCCACAATCTAAGTTTGTAGCAAAATACGGCTTGTTTTTACCGCGGAGAATGGAAGCTATTTTAGTAGCAATGCGACCTAAAGTTTTCCCTTCAGCGTCTATAACATACCAATCCCTCTGGATCTGATCCGGGGTGGGAGTTAAAGTCTTCATCCTTTCTCCTTTTCATTACTTACCTTCAGTAAGTTAATTACAAGTCTCTAAAGGTTTAAATAAACAAAACCTTCAGGGTAACAAAATATTTATGATAGCAGATATATGTCAAGAAATATTGTCTCTTAAGTGATAATTAATAAATAAAAATGAAGAAAGAGGAGAAAAAAGAGAAGATGAAGCCACCGATAGCACCGAGAAACACCGATAAGAAGGAAAAAGGAAGAAATTAAAAAAGAAAAGTGAAAAGTTACGGTATTGCTTCCTCCTTCGCTTTAGTAGCTTCGGAGGATGTATCGCGTTGATGATTAAATCTAGGGACTAATCGATATTAGCTCTCTTTTTGCCACTAATTTTAACGGATTAAGATGGCTATAAAATCTTTTTTACTGGGATTGCGGACGCACACGTACGTACTCATCCTTCAGAGACACAACATTTTGTGTCTCCTTAATTTAAGACCACACCCCGCCGGAAATACCGGCACCCCTCTCCATAAACTTGCTTTTAGCAAGGAAGAGGGGACTTTAAGAGTCGCCGTATTAGTCTTAATCTTTCTTTTTTCATCTTCTTCGTGTAATCCGTGTAATCAGTGGATAAAACAATTCTTTCAAAGTCCCCTTTAGGCGCCTTTTCTTCAATTGCTAATTGCTAATTGCTAATTACTAATTGAAAAGGGAGCTATTGCTCCCTTTTATTTTATCCTTTCAAATTAAAATTATTAATAAATTCTTGTAAAATAGAAGCCCTGGTAGGGTGTCTAAGTTTTTTAAGAGCTTTATCCTCGATCTGTCTTATTCGTTCTCTGGTTACGTTAAAGATATTACCAACTTCTTCCAAAGTTCTATGGAAGCCGTCATCAATACCGAAACGTAATCTGATAACTCTTTCTTCACGTGGAGTAAGTGTTTGTAGCACTTCATCTACCTGTCTTTTTAAAAGTGATCTTTCAGCTAATCTTTCCGGTGAAATAGTAGATTTATCTTCAATGAAGTCACCTAGGATACTATCTTCAGAATCATTACCAATTGGCTTGTCGAGGGAAACCGGTTCTTTTGAGATATTAAGAATAGATTTCACTTTATCAATTGGCATATCTAAAGCTTGAGCAATCTCTTCCGGGAAAGGATCTCTACCGAGTTTCTGCATTAATCTTCTGGATGTGCGATTAATCTTATTAATAGACTCAATCATATGCACCGGTACTCTGATGGTACGTGCTTGGTCGGCAATTGCTCGTGTGATAGCCTGTCTGATCCACCAAGTTGCATAGGTACTAAATTTGTACCCCTTCTTGTAATCGTATTTCTCAACAGCTTTCATCAATCCGGTGTTACCTTCTTGAATTAAGTCTAAGAAGTCTAAGCCTCTATTATTATATCTTTTTGCAATAGAAATAACTAATCTCACGTTAGCTTCAATCATATCACTTTGAGCACGTTCTTTAGTTCTCTCGCCTCTTTCTATTTCACGGAGTAAGAAGACTAATTCGCTAGCTGTCATGCGGGTTTCTAACTCTACACGACGAATTTTTCTGCGAGCGTTTTTAATCTTTCTAAGAGTTTCGACAAAAACATTAGGATCGATATTAGTCTCTTCTTTTACTTCGACAAACTCTTCATCTGATTTTTTAGCTTTTCTGCCGAAGGAGCAAATCTCTTCTACAGTGAATTTCTTGATTCTGGTAATCTCTTCAATAATTTTGTCAGACTCTACAATTCTATCTACCAAACTTCTGACACGATAAACCAATCTTTTAATCAACTTATCATTAAACACGAAGGTGCTAAAAAGTTCAACAATTCTTTCTCTATTGCTGTCTATCTCTTCTTGACGAGCAGCTAAACCTGTATCATCAAAATCAGTATTATTAAGAATTTCACCAATGACATCGAAACATTTCTCAATCTCTCTAAGTCTTGTTTTGAAAATCTCAATTATTTCATCCGGTTTTTTATTATCTAATTCAGTTCCGAAGTCAATTTTAAAAATCTGTTCTAATCTGATTCTTTTTTCTTTAAAGCGATGTAAGAAGTTTTGCATTTCTCTGAGAGTAGAACCGGAAAGATAGACGTTATTAGTAATCATTTTATGATAAACTTCTATCTTCTTGGCGACTCTTATTTCACCTTCTCTGTCCAGCAAAGGAACACGTCCCATCTCTTTAAGATACATTCTTACAGGGTCGTCATAATATTTTCTGGTTTTTAAAGTTTTAGACTTTTTCTCTTTCTTTACCTTAACCAGTGCTTTGCTAACTTTGTTTTCGGTTTCATCTATGACCTCGATATTCTCCTGCATCAAGTCATAGAGAATGTCATCTATCTTATCTAAAAATATTGGGTTAGCCGGTAATAGCTCATTAATCTGTCTAAAAGTGATAAAACCGGCTTCCTTTCCGATTTCAATCAATTTTTTAATACAATCATTATAAGTTAGCATTAAGTCTCCTCAAGTTAATAGATTATTCACTATTGCAGTGTCTAAGCGTAAGATTTCGTGTTTAATATTCTTTTTAATTTCCAAAAGTTCTGTTGTAAATCCCTCAGACTGAATTCTTTTATTTACAACAATTAGATCATTTTTTAACTTGCGGAGTTTTACATCTTTAATAATGTGCAGGATTTCTCTTTGTGGTTCTCCGAGGAGAATGAGTTCAGCTGCCATGTTTTTCAAACTCTCATCTTTAAAAAAATCAATAATTTGAGAATGTGCGACCAATTCTAAGGAGTCCTCATTTTTTGTCAAAGTATTAAACATATTTTTATAATTATCATCAAAAAAGTAATCTGAATTCAGGATTTCGCAAATAATTTTTATCTCTTCTGGATAAAGAATCATGAATTGTAGTAATTCTTTCTCTTCTTGGTGCTGAGAAAGGGTAAATTCATTTTTGGGACTGGGTCTGACATTTGTCCGTTTTTGTTGAGATATTTTAGATTTAAGCGAGCTTTCATTAATTCCAAACACTTCACCAATATCTTTAACCAGCATTTCGCGATCAATAATATCTGAAACTTTAGCTACACTTTCTAAAAGAAGCTTAACTTTATCCGCATCTTCGGTTGCCAGAAGTTGGGTCTCCTTAACATATTTCAGGAAAGAAATCGGTTTATCAATAAGTTTCTGCAGATATTCCGTGCCTTGTTCCAAAATAATAGAATCAGGGTCTTGACCTTCCGGAAGAATCACGACTTTAGCGTTCAATCCTAATTCAATACATTTCAAGCCACTACTAATAGTTGCCTTCCGACCTGCTTCATCACCATCATAAAGAAAATAGACATTTCTGCTATACCTGCTAAGCAAACTAAGCTGTCGTTCGGTGAGAGCAGTCCCCAGGGCAGCCACGCAATTAATAAATCCGTTGGAGAAAAGTCTAAAGAAGTCTATGTAGCCTTCACAAACTAAAGAGTAGTTTACTTTGGCAATATCATATTTAGTCAGGAAGAGTCCATACAACTCATTTCCCTTCGTATAAAGCTCTGTTGTGGGCGAGTTGATATACTTCCCGCCTCCATCATTACTATCTAATTGCCGTCCACCAAAGGCTACTATTTGCCCCGTATGGGAGTGAATAGGGAACATCAACCTGTTTCTAAAAGAATCATACCTGCCTTTACTGGATTCTCTAAAAAGACCACTGAGGGAGATAATATCGTCAGGAATATCGTTTCGTTTTACTTGATTTAGAAAGCCGTTGAAACTATCCAAGGCATAACCAAGCTCCACTTTAGTAGCCATCTCCCGCGTAATTTGTCTATCTTCGAGATATTTATAAACAGAATCGCCATACTCTTTTAAGTTATTCACAAAATACTCATTGGCAAGTCTATAGATATTTAATAATTTAGTTTTTTTAGACTCTGCCCGTTTATCATCAAGTGTTTCTTCCACAGTGATTCCCACTCTTTGAGCTAGTTTCCTCACTGCTTCCATAAAGCTAATCTTTTCATATTCTTGCACGAAAGTGAAGGCATTGCCACCTTTTCCGCAGACAAAACACTTGAAGATTTGCTTCTGTTCAGACACCATCATTGAGGGATTTCTATCTTCATGAAAGGGACATAACCCTTTATAATTAGCTCCACTTCTTTTAAGAGGAAGGTAAGCAGAAATCACATCAACAATGTTATTACTTTCTCTAATTTGTTCTATTAATGAATTATCCATGTCTCTCTTTTTTATTTAATAATTTAAAATAGTTCAACAATAGTTACTCCGCTGCCACCCACATTTTCAGGTGGAGTATAAAAGGTTTTAACTGCTTTTATGCTTTGTAAATGTTGTCTTACTTTGGTTCTCAAGGCACCTGTACCTTTGCCATGAACGATTCTTAGTTTCTTTAATCCTGCCAGACTAGCATTATCAATAAAATCATTTACCAAAACTTTCGCTTCATCAAAAGTTAATCCCAGAATCTTAAGCTCAAAAGTAGGCTTAGCTGAAATATTGGCAGAGACTAAAGATATCGGCTCCGGTTTAGGTTGACCCTTTATGTTTTTAAGATTTAAATTTGTAATGTTACCTAAATCTGTAGTAAAGGTAATGCCATCCATATCGACAATAACAGAAGATTTACTAATCTCCACAATGGTTGCTTCTGTTTCAAAGCTCTCCACCCACACCCGCATCCCAACTTCCGGTTCTGCTATTTTGTGTCCCGGTCTGGCAGATAGCTTCTTGCTTTGAGCAGTAATCTCTCTCTGTTTGGAAGTGAGTTTATCCAAAACCTGTTGACTTCCGGCTTTTCTCTCTTCTTTTTCTAATTTTTTAATACTATCCAAATCTTTATGCAGCTCTTTTTGCATTTCAATCAGATATTGCTGAGCTTCTTTCAGTTGCTTCTGCTTAATCTCTTTAGCCTCGGTTTCTAATTGAATAATCTTCCGCTTATACTCTTCTTCTTTACCTTTTAAAAGAGCTACCTGCAACTCATGTTTATAAGTTATTTGACCTAACTTCTTTTTCTCTTCTTCTAAACGTTTGATCAGCGTGGTCAATTCAACATTTTGCGTACCTGCCAACTCTTTAGAGCGCGTAATAATAGCATTATTCAGACCTAATCCAGCAGCTACATCAATAGCAAAACTATCTCCGGGTAAGCCAAAGACAAACCTAAAAGTGGGTTTATGCTCTTGTGAATCAAACTGCATAGAAGCATTTCTGCAATTCTCATTCTGCTCGGCAAATACTTTCAAAGCAGTGAAGTGAGTAGTGATAATTCCTTTGGCATTCAGGCTTTCTACCTCTTCCAAAACAGCTTGAGCTAAGGCTGAACCCTGTTCCGGATCTGTAGAAGAACCAATTTCATCAATGAGAATTAAGGTTCTGTCATTTGCATGGTCAATCATCTTCTTTATCTGTGTGATGTGTGAAGAGAAGGTACTGAGAGAAGTTTCTAAAGATTGTTCATCACCAATATCGGCAAAGATATGTTCAAACATCCCTATTTTACTATCTTTATGGGCAGGAATAGGCAATCCTGAAAGAGCCATCATGGTCAATAATCCGGTACTCTTGAGAGTAACTGTTTTACCACCGGTGTTAGGTCCGGACAGAACTAAGATATGGTAATTCTCACCAATCTCCAATTCAAAAGGAATCACTTTTTCCACACTTCTCAGGGTATGAATCAAAAGCGGATGCCTTGCTTCTTTTAAGAAGATAATCGGTTCAGGAACAACTTCTACTTTAGTAGCTTTGATATAGTTAGAAAAAGAAGCACAGCTGTAATAGAATTCAAATTCTCCTATTAATTCAGTGTTCTTAATCAAACTCTCTTCCAGCGGAAGAATCATCTCTGTAAATTTCCTAAAGATTTTATAGATCTCCTCTTTCTCAGCTTGATTCAAGAAAGAGATTTTGTTATTCATCTCGACAATTTCCGGCGGCTCTACAAATACAGAAGCACCACTGGAGGAGCGTTCCTGCACAACTCCACCGACGAATTTAACCTTTCCCTCTTTAATCGGAACAACAAATCTATCGCCACGCGTAGTAACTATCTTTTCCTGTAAATACTTTTCAAACCTGGGGTCATTCAACTTATCACTAAGAGTTTTATGAATACTGGAACGGGTGTCTTTTCGACTCTTCCTGATTCTGTTTAATTCAGAAGAGGCTGTGTCTAAAACCTCGCCTTCAGGGGAAAATATACTATCATACCTGGCTGTGATTTCCGGATATGCTTCTAACTCAGCAAAAGCTTGTTTAATTCCCTTATACCCTTCATAGCTAAGCAATTTCTGCTTTAAGAAGTTACCGATTCTGATATTTGTGATAATTAACTGAAACTCTTCATGGCTCATTACAGAACCCTTAAATTCAGAGAAAAAGTATTCCAAATTAGAGAGTTCTTCAATATTTATAGATAAACCCTCTTTAATAATAGATTGAAAATCATCAATCATCATAACCTGAGCTTCAATTTGGGCAATATCAGCCAGAGGGGCAAGCTGATCTATCTTATCTTTCCCCAAATAACTATGGCAGTGATATTTTATTAATTCTTTAAGTTTATCAAACTCTAGTTTTTTAAATGAATACATTTAGCTATATAATTTCCCTATTTTTGTCTAAATAATCTTGCAAGTATTGATTAATATCTTTACCTAAGACCGGTTTGAGGAATTTACTATTAATTTCAGAAGATATCTTACACACTTGGGATTTATCTATCTGCTTAGTCATAAATTCTAAATTAGCTATACTCATGAAGATAACAAATAGTGTTATCACAAATTGCATGGCTAATAAACCAAAAACAGCACCCAGAATTCTGTTAAAGATATTAAGGTTTAAGGTAGTGAGAAGCAGTTCTATTAACTTAGTTATAGAAAGCGTAATTAGAGCTATCATGATAACTTGGCTAATAACGGAAATAACTATACTCCAAGCATGAGACAATCCCCAGCTAGAGACAATTAAATCGCTGATCGGAACTGTGAATTTACTTAATGAGATGTAGAGGAAAATTCCGGTTAAGAAGCTCATTAAACCCCTGACGAAGCCCTTATATAATCCCCAAATCACCAATAGGATTGCACCAATACATAAAACAATATCTAACATCATAATACACTCTCCTGTTAATCATAATATTTTCTAAATTAAGAAGATGAGCTTTATTAGTCAATATTTAATTTGGATTAAATGAAAAAAGAGTGCTGATTATTAACCAACACTCTAATAATTAAATTAAGTATCTATTCAAATAATGTGATATTCTAACTTAGCTACCTAATATATCAGACGTAAAATTATCTGTTAAAGCGTTTCATTTTTCTCATCGCTTTAACCATTTTACGCTTTGCTACGTTCTCTTCTCTTCTTTTTTGAACTGAAGGTTTTTCAAAGTACTGATTCTTTTTGATATCTGATAATATAGCTGCTTTTTCACATCTCTTTTTAAATCTCTTTAAAAGAATATCAAAAGGTTCACTGTCTCTTCCGACTACTTTTGGCACTTTACATCACCCCCTTCTTTTATAGATTTTTTTATTCATAACTCAATTACATAGATAGGGCTAATTTCGTCAAGAGATTTTTTATGAATTTAAATAATAGAACACAGATGACACAGATTAGACAGATCTTCACTGACTAAGTCCAACTAATTGCAGGTTAAAACAGATTTTGCAATCTCTTAAAATCATCTACCCCATTCTAAGAATGATGGGGAGAAGTCTTAAAATCTGTGGTTATCTATCCAATCTGAATAACTCTGTGTTCTATCTTAAATCTCTATCTTAAAACTATTTTGATATAATTATTGACGGATAAAGAGCCATAATTAATCATTGTAAAAATATAAATTAACGATTATTTTAAAGGAGATATATTATGTTGAAAGGTTCATTTGTAGCTCTTGTAACACCATTTAAGAATAATGATGTAGATTACAACGCTTTAGAAACACTGATTGAATTTCATATTGAGAAAGGAACAGATGGTATTTTGCTCATGGGAACAACCGGTGAGGCACCAAATATAGCATCTGACGAAAGAGATAGAATGCTTCAGTTCTGCATCCAGAAAATAGATGGCAGAGTTGAAATCATGGTAGGAACAGGAACTAACAACTATCATCAAACTATTTCCTTAACCAAAAAAGCTGAAAGACTGGGTGTAAATTATGCTTTAGTGATTACCCCTTATTATATTAAACCAACTCAGAAGAGTCTTTACGAATACTTCAAAATAGTAGCAGACTCCACTACCATGCCGGTAGTTATCTATAATGTCCCTGGCAGAACAGGAGTTAATATTAATTCAGACACAACTATCAAATTAGCCAAAGCGTGCAAGAATATTGTAGGAATCAAAGAAGCGAGTGGTGATATTCTCCAAGCTTCCAGAATTGTCAGAGATACAGACAAGAATTTCTCCGTAATGTCCGGCGAAGATGCTCTTAACATTGCTATGTACGCAGTTGGTTGTAAAGGAACTATCTCCGTAACTGCTAATATTATTCCTGATAAAGTTCATATGCTATGGGCACTCTGCATGGATAATAAAATGAATGAAGCACGCAAGTTGCATGAAGAGATTTTAGAACTTAATAACATGATGTTTATTGAAACAAATCCTATTCCGGTTAAAGAAGCACTTGCTATGATGGGGATGATAGAGCAAGAAATTCGTTTACCTTTAACACTTTTAGAGGATAAGAGTCGCGAGTTATTAAGAGAAACATTAATCAGATATAAATTAATTAAGATATAAATAAGGAGTCGTTTATGGAGTTACAAGTCGGAAAAGTTTATGAAAACTTCGAACTGAAATGGACAAAAGAGATTAAAGAGATCAATAATGAACTGTTCTTTTTTAAACATAAGAAGAATGGTGCAGAACTACTATATTTTAAGAATGAAGATATCAATAAAGTATTTACCATAGGCTTCAAGACATTGCCGGAAGATAGTTGTGGAACTCCTCATATTTTAGAACACTCAGTTCTCAATGGTTCTCGTAAATACCCTATCAAAGAGCCATTTATGGAGCTTATCAAAGGTTCTCTAAAGACTTTTGTTAATGCTTTTACTGCTTCTGATAAGACCATGTACCCGGTTGCCAGTACTAATCAAAAAGACTTCTTGAATCTTATGGATGTCTATCTTGATGCTGTTCTGTTTCCTAAAATACATGATACTGAAGAGATTTTCTTGCAAGAAGGTTGGCATCACGAAATCTTCACCAAAGAAGAAGATGTAATCTTTAACGGTGTTGTTTATAATGAAATGAAGGGTGCATTCTCTTCTCCAGAATCTCTTGTTTACAGAAAGATTCAAGGTATTCTAAATCCTGATAACTGCTACAGTTTTGAATCAGGTGGAGATCCTGATGTGATTCCTGAATTAACCTATGAGAAGTTCTTAAATTTCCACAGAAGATATTACCACCCAAGTAACAGTTATATCTCTCTTTATGGTGATTTAGATCTTTCAGCAGCTCTCAAAAAAATAGATAATGAATATCTCTCCGAGTTTGATTTACTGAAAATAGACACTACCATTCCTGAACAAAAGCCTTTCCTTAAACCTGTGGAAGAAGTAGATTATTATCCTGTGGGAGAATCTGATTCTTTAGAGAACAAAACCTATATCGTCAGTGGTTATTCAGTAGGACACATAAAAGATGCTACCACTAATATGGGGTTAGGATTGCTAAGTAATATCTTGATTGATATGGAAGGAGCTCCTTTAAAAGAGGCTATTTTAGAAGCCGGTTTAGGACAAGATGTCTTCTCTATTTATGATAATTCAATTCTCCAACCTGTACTTAGCTTCCTAGTTAAGAACACTAATGAGTCAGAGAAAGATAAGATTCTCCAGGTTATTAAAGAGACTCTTGCCAAGTTAGTAGCAGAAGGAATTGATAAGAAGCTCATCGAAGCCGTGATTAATTCACATGAATTCCAACTTAGAGAAGCAGATACACGTAGCTATCCTAAAGGACTATTTTACCAAATGCAGACTTTTAGCGGGTGGATGCATTGTGATGATCCTAAGCTCTATTTAGAATTTGAAGATAGATTGAACTTTATCAAGAAGGTTGCGAATGAAGGCTATTTTGAAAAGCTAATTCAAGATTATATTCTAGATAATAAGCACCAAGCTGTGGTAGTTCTATTACCTAAAAAAGGTCTTACTGAAGAGAAGAATAAAGCTCTCAAAGAATCACTTGCCAAGTTTAAGAAAACACTTAGCGATGATGAGTTAAATAAGTTAGTTGCTAAGAATGAAAAGCTCAGACTTCGCCAACAAACTCCGGACAGTGATGAAGATTTAGCTAAGATACCGCATATTGAATTATCAGATATCAGTCCTACCCCTATGCCGATTGATTTCACTGTTACAGACAATGCGTCTCATAAGTACTTAGAAGTCGATCTGCCCACCAACAAGATTAGTTATGTCAGATTTGATTTTGATGCCAAAGTTCTTAAACAGGAAGATTGGAACTGGCTAGGTTTGCTATCAACACTTTTAACCAAAGTAGATACTACTAAACATAACTACACCCAATTATCCAATGAGATTCATATCAACCTCGGTGAATTCTCTACAGATTGCGATTTTGTTCCTGCTCAAAAAGGCAGAAATGACTACCAAATTTCCTTTAAAGTTTTCGCTAAAGCTCTGCTCAGCAAAATAGATGTACTTCCTGATTTCCTAGAAGAGATTCTCTTACTTTCTAAGTTTGATAATAAGAAAAGAATTCAGCAGGTAATCAGAGAAACTAAATCTCGTATGGAAATGATGTTTATGCAAGCCGGACATGTTTTAGCTATTACCCAAGGAAGAGCTCAATTAAGAGTAGAATATAGCTTTGTTAATGAAACTTCTAACTATAAATACTACAAATTCGTTTGTGATTTAGAGAAGAATTTCGACGCTAAGTTTGCTACTATTCAAGCCAAATTGGAAGAAGTCCGAAAGACTATTTTCCAACAAGGTTACAGATTAGGTTTAGCCGGAGAGAAGCAAGATAATGTTATGGTACAAAAGGTAATCTCTAAGTTTACCAATAAATTACCACAAGCAAAAAAGAGCAATCCTAAAATTAATTTCGTTAAAGGAAAGACAAACTTAGCCTTAACTGCTCCGATAAATGTCCAATATACCGGGTTAATGTGTGATTATGAAGAAGCCGGACTTAACTATGCAGGAAGTAGTGTGGTCTTGAGCAATGTCTTATCAACTGAATATCTCTACAATAATATTCGTGTGCAAGGTGGAGCTTATGGCGCCATCTTCGCAATGGGTGATGGTGGACATTTTGCTTTAGTCTCTTATCGTGATCCAAACTTAGCCAGAACCTACAAGATTTATGAAGGAATCCCTGAATTCTTAGCTACTTATAATGGCTCCCGTGAAGAGATTTCCAAACAGATTATCGGTTCTATTGCCAATATCGATTCTCCTCTTGCACCAAGAGCTAAATTAGATGTGGCTGCAACCTTTGATTCTGCTAATATCACTCCGGAAAGAAGACTCAAAACCCGTACAGAATTACTTAATACTACGGTAGAAGATATCAGAAACTATGCTGATAAATTCAAAGTAGCTCTCGCCAACGGGATTAAAGTAACAACCGGTAGTAATTCTAAAATAGAAGAAGATAAGCAGTTCTTTGATAAGATAGAGAATATCTTTGAGTAATTAATAATTAATAATTAATAGTTAATAATAAAAAATATGTAAGGGCGGAACAATTTCCGCTCTTTTTTTTAGCCACGGATTGGCACGAATTAAGAAAGATTAGGACTAATACGGAACTCTTAAAGTCCCCTATCACAATGTTGTGTAGAATTTATGGAGAAGGGTAGCAACTTTGTTGACGGGGTGAGGTCTTACTTCTTGGCTAAAAGTAATAAACAAAAAAAGCCCCTTTGCAGGGGGCAAAAAAGTAATCAAAGGACTGCCAATAGCAAATCCAATTCTTTATAATAACTTAGAATTAAATAACTTTTTTTATTTTGTTGGCTTTAAGGCAACTTGTACAGATTTTAATACTTCTAACATCGCCATCAATTTCTGCTCTAATTTTTTGAAGATTAGGGAAGAATTTTCTTTTTGTAGCATTCAAAGCATGGCTACGAAGGTTTCCAGAATTGGGACCTTTACCACATACATCGCATACTCGTGACATAATTCACCTTCCTCACTTTTTCTATTTATGACAAAAGAATGATACGCATTCATTTTGACAAGAACTTTTTTCATTATTTTTCAGAACGGTAAATTTGTCCAGAAAAATTATTAAAATCTTCTTCTTTCTCCAAGCAAGACTATATCTCTTAAGTTCTTTTTCTGATTAGCAGTCAGCCATTTTGCCTCAAACTCCTTGCTTTGAACTATCTGAGCAATAGCAGAAAGAGACTTCAAATGAATATGACGTTCAGCCATAGGACCTGCCAAAACAAAGATTGCTTTCACATCTTGTTGTTCTTCCGAGAATTTAACGCCTAGCTTAGAACGAATCAACATGATTTCAAAGATATCGCCGTCCTCTACAATAAGATGAGGAATAGCCACAAATGGGGTTAATGCAGTTGAACTTTGCGACTCTCGATCATGGAGTTTCTGCAAAATATCCTCTGTGCTAATATGCAAACTGTTTTCTAGATATTCAGCAATAATGGCAAACAGCTCTTCTAATGTTGTGGCTTCTTCAAGGTCAATTACCTTTGAATTTTCAATCAAAGTATCAAATTTATCTTTAGTAATATCGTCTCTCTCATACAAAATACTTTTCAATTCGCCTTCTAAATTGTAAGAAGTCAATTTCTTATTCATGACTCTTTCAATAAGATGAAGAAAGGCATACTCACTGTGTTCTTTTTTTCTGCCGTAGAAAACATAAACTCCTAAACCAAGGAGAATCAAACCGCAACTTATGAGAATCGGATATAATCCCATATCGAAAATCAAGAAGAGAAAAGCAATAATAGAGACAATTTGCACCCAGGGATAAAATGGAGATTTAAAAGAAGGGCGGTAATTCTGGATTTTACTTTCGCGCAGGATAACCACTGCTAAGCTCGAGAGAATATAGTTCATAATAACCACTGTAGATGCTACTTTTATAAGAATATCCAGCGGTAATAAAATAGCCAAAGCAATAAATAATCCAGTAATCAAGAGCGATGGTATGGGCGTGCTATACTTCTTTGAGACTTTACCAAGCAAATCTGGCATCAAATTATCTCTGCTCATTGCCAAAGGATAGCGCGAGGCTGCCATAATACCGGCATTAGCTGTTGTAACAAAAGCCAGCATTGAGGCGATTAAAATACTATAAAACCCAAATCCACCTAGTGCTTTTTTAGCAGCATTGGCAATGGGGGTAAGGTTATTAGGATCTGCTAATCTACTGGGATTTTCCACTCCCACAGTTACTATTAACATGCCTGTATATAAAACTATTGTTACTACTAATGACAAAATTAAGCCTAAGGGAATATTCTTTTTAGGATTGGAAATCTCTTCTGACATAGAAGCAACTTTAATTAGGCCTCCATAAGAGACAAAGACGAAACCAGCTGTAACTAAAACTCCTTTGCCACCATTAAATGTAAAAGGAGCAAAGTGACGAACATTAATCGATTTAGCACCAAAGACAATGTAAGCAAGAATTATTGCCATTAGGAAAATAACTAACCAGACTTGAAACTTACCTGCTTCTTTTACTCCCGTGATATTCAGGGCGACAAAGAACATGGTTAAGCCGACTCCGACTAAAGTCCAAACAAAAGCGGGAAGATTAATAAAAAGCATCGCCACCGCGGTAATACCTATTATTCCAAATGCACTCTTTAGTGACAGGGCAAACCAACTCAGAAGCCCGGAAATAGTACCTACAGGAGCACCTAAGCTTCTATTGATAAAGAAGTAGTCGCCACCTGCTTTAGGCATGGCTGTAGCTAATTCAGAGACGCTAAGGACTCCACAAAACGCTAATAGTCCCGCAATAAAATAAGAGATGAAGACGGATGGACCTGTCATGGCAAAAGCTAAACTAGGGAGAATAAAGATACCGGAACTAATCATTGCCCCTGTGGCAATACTAAAGATTTCAGGTAATTTAAGTTCTTTCTTCAGCCCCATTGCCTCTCCTGTCAATAATCTTAACTTTTCTATAATTATCTACTACTTCAAAATATATTTCAATTCGCTCTTCAGGTAATATTTCTTCTGCTATCTCTGGCCATTCTATTAATAAAAGACCCTCTTCCGTAAAATCAGTAATCCCAAGTTCGTATATTTCCTCAGGGCTTCCCAGACGGTATAAATCTAAATGGAAGACAGTAAAATCTTTAGCATCATATTCATTTAATAAAACATAAGAAGGACTGCTGACATAATCAGTAACGCCGAGTTCTCTACAGAAATTAGTAACGAAAAAAGTTTTCCCTGCCCCTAATTCTCCATAGAGGAAATAGATATCTCCCTTTTTAGCTTGTTTAGCTAAAGTGACCGCAAATTGTTTACTTTCTTCTTCATTTTTTAATATTAGTTCTTTTTTCATTAATTCCTTTAAGAAGTTTAGTGGCAAGTAGCTTGCCACTAAACATAGATTAATTTATTTTTTAGCTTTTCCCACAGAGACCGGCAAGATCATCTCTTGCATAGATATGCCTCCATGTTGGAAAGTGCTGTTGAATTTCTTCTGGTAAGTGTGATAAGAGTTGGGGTACACAAAATAATAATCTTCTTTAGCAAAGATATAGTTTTCCACAATATTCTTAGTTGGCAACCCAATATTTTTAGGGTTTTTAACAAAATAAGCATGCTTACTATTAGCTGTGAGGTTCTTGCCATCTTTATAGCGGACTGTCTGCGAAGTATCTCTATCGCCCACAACCTGAGTAGCTCTATTAACTCTAATAGAACCGTGGTCAGTAGTGATAACAATATTCGCACCTTGTTTGGCAATCAGCTTTAATGCTTCATAGAGGGGAGAGTGCAGGAACCAATGTTTAGTGAAGTTTCTCAAGGCTTTTTCATCAGGAATTGCCTCTAAAAGAATCTGATCTTTAGAGCGATGATGAGTAAGCAGATCCAAGAAATTATAGACTAAAACAACTAAATTATCATTCTGCCAGCTATCAACTTTACGAATGACAAAATTTCCCTCTTCAATATTGAAGATTTTCACATACTTAGAAGGAACATCTAAATCGAATCCAAGATCAATAAGATGTTCATCCATTAGCTGATGCTCATTACGATTACGACTGTTATCCATATCTGAAGAGTTGTTCCAATAATCAGGAAATCTTTCCGCTATATCAATAGGTAATAGTCCGCTAAAGATTGAGTTTCGTGAATATGGAGTTGCTGTAGGAAGAATAGAATAATAGAGGTTTAGGTCTATATCGAATAGTTCTTTAAGGTAGGGTTCAATTGCCAGATATTGATCTAATCTAAGGCAATCTAAAATGATAAAGTAGGTAGGAACATCGCCTTCTAACAGAGGCGCGACATAGTTAGAAATGATATCATAAGATAAGTTTGGTCTTTCGTCAGAGTTTATCCATTTCTCATAGTTTTTCTCAACGAAGCCGGTAAATTCGTTATTACAGCTTTTTGTTTGCAAGAAGTGCATCTGTTCTAAGCCGGTATCTTCTACTTCCGAGATTCTTAAATCCCAGTTGCAGAGTTCTTTATAGATCTCATACCAATCTTGATATTCCGGATTATTCATGATTCTATCATTAATTTCATTAACGAATTTAGCGTATTGCTGACCCAACTGACTTTGGATGATATTGGATGATTCGAAAATCTTCTTAATAGACATAATTATCTGGTTAGGGTTAATTGGTTTGATTAAATAATCAGCTATTTGATTAGCAATAGCTTGGTCCATAATGCCTTCAGCCTCACTCTTAGTTATCATGATAACTTTAAGATCCTGATGTATTTTTTTTATTCTTTCTAAAGTTTCTAAGCCATCTAAGCCTGGCATCATCTCATCTAAGAGAACTAAATCGAAGTTGCTGTCTTTAACCTTTTGGATACCATCCATGCCATTGGAAGCTGTATCGACAATATATCCTTTTTTCTCTAAGAACATTACAAGTGGTTTCAATAATTCAATCTCATCATCAATCCATAGTATTTTAAATTCTTTATTCATATCTTCCTCTGATTTTTTTATGGTAAGAACGATTGACCCGACAATTTCTTATATATTATCTCCCTCTATTTGTTCTTCAAATTTTCTCTGCTTTTCTCTAATAATATCATTTACTTTTTCTAAATCACTATCTTGGAAGAAGAGAGCAAGTTTATAGTTCAACTCTTTGCCGGAACAATTAAAGTAACCTTTCATATTATCCATGTATTGTTCGATAAAGACATCTTTCAAGGTTTTAGAACTCTCTCTTTCGTGATCTCTAATCTCTTTAATCTTCTCTTTCAAATCTTGGTGTGTCAGCTCTTCTGCCTGCTTTAACCACTCTTCCTGAACATCGTAAGCACTATCTTTAATCAGAGGCTTAATAAGGCTTAGGCGATCCATACCAATCTCTTTAACAGTTTCGCTATCAACATTCATATCTTTAATATAAATATCGTAAATTGAAATTAATTTAGCAGCCAAAGTGTTAGACATATTATATTCTGATTCTATAAACTCTTTAAAGTTCTTGTAGCCTTTAATCTTGAAAGTTCTCATTCTTTTGATTTCAGACAACAACTCTCCGAGAGCTACGAAATCTTCTTCTAATCTATGTTTTATAACCCCAATAGCCTTAAATCTCTCTTCCGGAGTAAGGCTACTCTCTTGGTTAGTATTAAATATTTCTGACATATTTTATCCTTTATTTTGTTTTTCTTCGAGAGGAAAATAGATGTGTTCCGGTTGAGGGAATTCACCTGTTTTTACCTCTTCACCAAATTTAGCCAAAGCATGAGAAATGGTATTATCTAAATCTGCATAAGTTTTGACGAACCTGGCAACATAAGCAGAATGACCGAGAAGATCATGGTAAACAAGCACTTGTCCATCTGTGTACCTGCCAGCTCCAATTCCTATGGTTGGTATTTTCACACTTTCAGTGATCTCTTTGGCAAGTCCTTCAGGAACACCTTCCAACACGAGCATAAAAGCTCCTGCCGCTTCAACTCTCATTGCTTCCGCAAGAATCTCTTGATGCCTCTGCTGAGTTTTACCTTGAACTTTAAACCCGCCGAACCTATTAACAGATTGAGGAGTTAAGCCAAGATGAGCAATTACCGGGATTTCACAATCAACAATTGCCTTAATAGCAGCAATTCGCGAATCAGAACCACCTTCTATTTTCACAGCATTAGCTTTACCTTCTATGATAAGCCGTGATGCGTTTCTTTTGGTTTCTTCAATACTCAAATGATAACTCATAAATGGCATATCGCCAATAATAAAAGTATCTTTTGCCCCGCGTCTTGTTGCTTTTGAGTGATGAATAATATCATCAATAGTTACTTCGAGGGTGTTCTCATATCCAAGCACTACCATGCCAAGGCTATCACCAACTAAAATCATATCAGCTTTACCCATCTCCACTAACTTTCCTGAAGGGTAGTCGTAAGCTGTTATCATAACAATCTTTTCATTCGCTTTTTTCATCTTTTTAAAAGAATTTACATTTAACATTTTATCACCTACTCACCTGAATTTATTTCACTATCAGCATCGCCTTCTGCTACATCTGCATCTTGTTCTTCTCTTGCTGTATCTCTTTCAAACTGTAAATCTGATTGAAACATCCCCTTATCAAAGTACAAATCATAAATAACATCGCCAACTTCTGACCAAGCTAAAAACCTGCTATATAAAAAACCATCCATGTAATTTGCCTGTAAAGCATAAGTTCCATCCGGATACCAGGCAAAGGCAGGTCCGGATAACATACCCCGTTTATAACTTTTAAACTCACCTATTTGTCCGTCTGAGAAAAGAGAATAGGCTGAGCCGGTAAAGAGAGTACCTTGGTAATACATAAGGTCGTTAACCTCTGTCAAATCATCTAAGAGCAGAGCTTCCGGAGACAAAATAAAGTCTTCGATAGAATCAGTGCTGTCAAAAACTACTGCTTCCAGCTTAACTACTTTATCCATTTTATTAGTTCTTAAAGAGGAGTTTTTATTTTCAGTCGCATCTGATAGCAAATCCACGAAGTTTGCTGTTCTCTCGACCTCACCTAACTCCAATTCTTGCTTATTAGATTGAGCTTGGCTTTCACCACTAAATGAGTTTAGAGAGCAACTGCTCAACCCAAGACTCCCTATAATGATAACTATAATTATATATTTCTCCATTAACACCTCCTAACAGAGACTAATATATTTGATTAAAAACATTTACGGTAGAGTCCGTGTTAGCAAACACAGCTGCATCAAGTCTCACTGCTCTATCATCATTATCTTTCTGTTCATAGACTTAAGAACTACTTACTCGTGTTTTTAACAGTGTCTAACAACAAGTTAACAAAGCTTGAGATTTTCTCTACTTCTTGTAGCTTAATATTTTCATCTAACAGTTGATTAGACATATTTTTAACTTCATTTTTGATATCAAATAATGAGTTAAAACCGTCATAACCTAATACTTTTAAACTAGCTGCAAGAGCATTAAAACTAACTCCATCTTTATTAAGAGCAGCCATTAGTTCTGCTACATTTTGAGTAACCACCGCTATTTTCTGCACTTTGTTAATATTGTCAGCATAGGCTTGGTTATTCTCACTAGATGAGTTTAAAGAGCAACCGCTCAACCCCATAATAGCTATAATGATAACTATAATTATATACTTCTCCATTAATACCTCCTAACAGAGTCTGATATATTGACTTAGAATTCAATGTCATTTTATTAAACTATTTAAATTCTGTAAAGATAAGATAAGTTATTTTTTCATAAGCAACAATAAATATTTATCAATCCATTAATGTATCTAACTTTGGCACCATCTCATCCATGAATTCTTGATATCTATCTTCAATAATAGCTTGTCTTGCCATTCCTACTAATTCTAAATAGAAATGAAGACTATGAATAGTAGCCAATCTTAAGGCTAATATTTCGCCTGCATTGAAGAGATGTCTAATATATGCACGTGAGAAATTTTGGCAAGCATAACATGTGCATTCCGGGTCAATAGGTCGTGGGTCCTCTTTATAACGCCCGGCTTTAATAATTAATTTTCCGTTGCGGGTGAAGATTGTTCCTTTGCGAGCATTACGCGTAGGCATCACACAATCGAACATATCTACTCCATTGGCAATATTCTTAAGAATATCACTAGGCGTGCCAACCCCCATTAAATAACGCGGTTTATCAAAAGGCAGAATTGGGTTAAGAAAGTTAGTAATATTGAACATGTCCTGTTTTTCTTCGCCAACAGCTAAACCACCTATAGAATATCCCGGGAAATCCATCTCTATCAGTTTTTTGGCTGATTCTTCTCTTAAATCTTCATGCACTCCACCTTGCACAATGCCAAACAAGGCTTGCTTATCTGTGTTCTTGTGGGCATCCAGACCTCTTTTCGCCCATTCCAGAGTAGTTTCTAGTGACTTGGCAACATATTCTTTCGTGGCAGGATAGGGTGGGCATTCATCAAAAGACATGATAATATCGGCACCAATAGCGTTTTGAATCTCCATTACGCGTTCCGGAGTAAACATGTGATAACTTCCATCTAAATGAGATTGAAACCTAACGCCCTCTTTAGTTATCTTACGCAATCCTGATAAACTCATTACTTGGAAACCACCGCTATCTGTCAAAATCGGTCTATCCCAACCGATAAATTTATGTAATCCGCCAAACTTCTTAATTAACTCATGTCCCGGTCTTAAATAAAGATGATAGGTATTTCCCAAGATAATTTGAGCTTGTGTGTCCTCTTTCAGCTCTTTTGGAGACATAGTTTTCACCGAACCAATAGTGCCCACAGGCATAAAGATTGGCGTCTTAATTACTCCGTGAGGAGTTGTAAATTGACCGGCACGGGCATTCCCGCTTCTTGCTTCTAATGTATATTTAAAAATAAGTCTTCTCCTTTAGTTAATTAAGAATTTGTATAATAGCGAGAAATTAAGCCTTGGAAATCAGAATAGAAAGCATAAATCATCAATGATAACAGAAGGAACATCCCTATTTGTTGCAGGATCATTTGAGTTTTCAGCTCTAATTTCTTCCCTCTAATACCTTCAATGAAAGCAAACATAATATGTCCCCCGTCTAAAACCGGAATAGGCAGAAGATTCATCACCATCAGCACAATATTTAAAAAGCCGACAAACTGCAGAGCTCGCGCTACTCCCTGCTTAATATGATCACGCCCGACAGAGAAGATCATGACTGGTCCACCTATGCTATTCTTAAACGATTCAGGCTTCTTGATCATCTGGTATAAGCTGACATAATGCAGTTTCACAATGGAAAAAGTAGTTTCAAAACCGGTCTTAATAGCCTCACCAAATCCCAGTCTATAAGAGTAGATTACAGGAAACTGCTGTGTAATCCCTATTAGCTTTCTATCATTATCAGGAAGCTCCATTTTAGAGAGATTCTTGGTAAGCACTTCTCCATTTCGCTCAATTAACACTTCTATATTTTCATCATTCTTACCAACTTCATGATTCATCGCCATCCAATCATTGACCACAACCCCATTCACGGAAGTGATGAGATCACCCTCTTTTAAACCGGAGTTATAAGCCGGGGATTTAGGTAAAACCTCTCCCACTCTCGCTTCTATTAAAGGTCTAATCTTTTCAAAATCAGCCCATTCTCTCAGACTTACCAAAGGAATATCCACAGTAGCCTGCACATTATCACGTGTGTAGGTTATAGTGTTACTCTTATTGTCATTCAGCTTGGTAATGGCATCATACCATCCTTGGATAGGTTCGCCATTAATCTTTTCTATGGTATCACCTTGCTGTAAGTAAGCACTGAATTCAGAGTTAACCTGCCCCACAATTGGGTAATGATCTGTAACTTTCTGAGCAAACATAAAAGAAACCATTAAAATCAATAGAGCAAAAATTAAGTTGGTGAAAGGACCAGCAAAAGCAATGATGGCACGTTTCCACCAAGGTGAACTTAAAAATCCATCAGGATCTGAACTTTCATCATCCACGTTGTCGCCTTTCATCTTGACATACCCACCCAAGGGAATCCAGGAGAGAGAATACTCAACTCCATTTTTAGTAAACTTAAAGATTGGCTTACCAAATCCAATAGAGAACTTCTCTACGCTAATACCGAGCATCCGAGCAGCCAAAAAGTGTCCGCCTTCATGCACTGCTACCAGCATTCCTAAAACAATTAAAGCACCGATTATTGTGAGCAATATATCTCCTCTATATTATGTTGGATAATGTGTTATCATCTACCCATAACTTATATAATATCCTATTTTTCTGTTATTTTACCTATAACATCAAACTTTGATTATTAATCTTTTTTGTCAAACTGAAAAAGCATAAATTGAAATAAAAGGAGATAGTTAGTATTGAATGAGCGATAGATTGATAGAAAGGGTAAAGCTATTGTTAGATAAATCGTGTGGTAGGAAATAATTACTAAATATCTAAAGGACATAAGAAGCTCTAACTTTGTCAACAATCTTCCTTTTGGAGTATTATTGATAAAAAGGAACATTAGTATTTCACCGATTACCATGTACGCTGTGTCCCCAAGGACCTTCGAAAGTATGAATCAGTTCCCTAAAATCAAACCTGACTTTCGCCGTAACCAGGGTAAAGACTACTCTCTCCTTGGTGACTGGTTAGGCTGTGATGATGCTAAAAACCTCTCTATCTTATATTCTGAGATGTCTAACTCAACTAAGCGTATAAACATCTACAATTCTGGTAAAAAGCATTGTCCAAACTTATATACTAAAACTTATAAAAAGTTAGGATTAAAAAACTGGGAGGATGTGAAGGAGAATAAACTGCCTGAACTCTATAAAACTGAAGGTAAAACAAGAAAAGAACTCATTGAAGACTATACTACTTACCTTGGAGATTGAACTATCAAAGGGCACGATAAACCCCCTATCTTCCTAGATAAAACTAAACCAGGTAAGTTTAATAATGAAGCCTATACTACTCCTGACATAGCTGGTAGATTTAAGTATATGAATACAAACGATGAGGTTCTCACTAATCCTGATGAAGCATGGTTAGGTAAGGACAAAACAAGAATTAGCTATCTTAAAAATTGCTCTAAAAACATCATGTTATTAGTGGAAGTTAAAGATGGTTATTACGAGTATTTTAACATAATAATTAAAAGAGGTACAAGCTCTGTTAACAAAAAAAAGAACAGGTTTCTTACTAAAATAGAATGGGCGTAGATTGCTCTACTCCCATAACTATGCTCTCGTCCAAAGTCTTAAACACTTCACGAAATTCCACATTGATACAATCGAGGTTTAAGCTCTCTCAGTGTTTCTATTTTATATTTTAATCAATTACCTGTATATGAAAAATTAATAAATTTTTTAGTTAACTCATTCTCAAAGTTCTTCTAAAATTATAGACTTGAAGAAAAAGGCATTGATTTAATTAATTTTTCCATATATATAAAATCAGGACTCTCTCCTTTGACAGGTAATTTAATACTAATTTCTCCCAGGCGTGTTTGACTGCATTTACGACCATAATTATATCGATATTGTTCAAGATTTAAAACTGTAACTAAAAATAATCCAATATATCGGTTCATTTCAAATTTTGGAATTAGTTTCTCAACATGGTCACTGGCAGAAAATGGTAAAGGCTGATATGAACAATATCCCAATACTGCACTATCAAAAGTTATGACATTTCCTTCCTCAGTATAATAATCATAAAATTCATCAACACCATTATTTGTTGCCTTAGTTGTGACATAAGGGTAAGGACCATTTCCATAAATATGCAATTTATCCCTTGTTGTTGTTCTAGTTCCTACAATATCGAATAGATCACCTAATTTGAAAAATCTCCAATCTGTAGAAATAAACAGAATTGTCTTATTTTCTATAGGTTTACTGGATATACTACTATTTACATCATCATAGTATTTTTTCACCTCATTTATTAATTTAGTAGGTATTTCTGAAGGAATCTTGATATCACCAAGGGTCTTATTGGCCTGCCTACCATAATTATATTTAAATTTGTTTGCATTAATATATCTTGCATAAATAAGCATTTCAATTGGATTTAGAGGCTTTAGCGGCTTAAGAACATAAATATGGTGACCACTATAATATTCATAAGGGTGATAAAATGTGGATAAGACAGACCCTCCGGCAGCAACAGATAAAGTATGTGCTAGGTTAGGAATAACATCTACTATTCTCTCCACAAAAGCTGAAACACCATTATTATTCTCAGTACGAGAAACAAATGGAATAGAATTATGAGCTTTTTTGTCGACTTCTATTAAGTTAACTAACTCTAATTTTACACCATAGTTTACTTCGAATAAATCAGACACTTTTAGCAGATTACTCACTTTTTACCTCTAGACACTTTTCAAACACCCTATTCTTATTCAAGAAAGTTATATAATCTAATACTGTATCTTCAAAATCTCGAATTGATAAATTTGAATAGTCTGTAGTTAAATATGCTTCTGCTACCCATTCCATGTCAGCAGTTACGCACATATTTACACTAAATCCATGTTCATTTTTCCTATTCAAGAAGTTTGAAAGCCATTTTTCTTTTATATCTGACCATCTTCCATGAATATCTATTCTGCCTTTAGTTTTTCTCTTCTCAAATCCATCATCTTTATAATACCCAAAGTAAGTTTCTTTTTGTATAGGATGGGGTTTTTTCGCAGTAAATACCATTATACATGTTACAACATTAACTTTAGAATTAGTAAATAGTTCATTTGGCATAGATAAAACAGCTTCCAAAGTATGACTTTCAAGTAGTTTTTTCTTTAATTCATAAGTCTTTCCTGTAGTTGCTAAAGCACTTTGCATAGGAACAATTGCAACAGAGATACCTCCCTCGACAAGGCAATCTAAATTATTTAGTATAAATTCAAGTTCATCTAAGTCATCAGATTTCTTTGATTTATATGGTGGATTTAACAAGCCAACCGTAGGTCTTAGCTTCTTAACAGACTCAATAATTTTCTCATCAAAACAGTCGCCATTATATATATTTGTCTTACCATCTTGGTGTATGTACATGTTTGAGACTGCTAAAGCAAAAATGTGAGATTGATATTCTGTTCCTATCAATTGATGTGATTTTATTCTTTTTATTTTATTACTATCCTCCTTGGCATCTTGAATCATCTTTTTCATAGCTCCGATTAAGAAGCCACCAGTACCAGTACAATTATCGTAAATAATTGAATCTTTATTAACTTGGGCTAATTCAGAGAAAAACTCAGTAATATGTGGAGGTGTTAATACTATACCCAAACCTTTATCACTGTTAGCATAACGAAGAAACTCAATATATAGTTGCCCTAAAACATCATAATACTCATGGTTTTTCATAAATGCTTTTATGTTTGTATGAATAGCTTGAATAATATTTTTCAATACATCCTTTTTCTGAGATAAAGATGTGTCGGTTTGTATAAAACTGAACTGTGTTTTTAAGTTTGCAAGCTTTTCACCAGTAATGTTTGCACTTTGCAGTTCAGATGTTACAGTTTGAATTAAGGAGTCTGCCAAACTTCTAGGTGTTTTCTGAAAAGTATAGGAATTTAAGAAAGCCTTATCTTCTAAGGCAATAATTATTGAGCTTATTAATAAGCTCCTTTGACTTTCAAGGATTTTATGAGTATGAAGATCATCATTCAGTTTTTTTGTGAAATCAATTAAAGTACTATAATCTTGTCTAAACTTTTCTGGACTTTGCAGATAGCCTGTAAGATAATCTTCAGCAGGCAGAAGTTTATTTCCAAAACTCGATGTTGCAACATTTTCTCCTTTCAAATGAAGAAAGTGTGAAACCTTAGCTTTTCTTTCTGTTTCTCCACTTATTGCTATTGCTATTACATCAAAATCTTTAGCTAAAAATGAGGCATATAATAGGACTCCATCAACAGCATAATCAGAGTATTTATCACGATTTTCACTCTCATGATTTCTAATATCCGCCTTACACTCAACCACAATTATCAAATCACTATTATCTTTAAAGCTAATAATGAATTCAGGATGTCCTTGTCCTGGTCCTTTCTTTGATGCAAATTTTAGAAGCTTATTAATCTTTGGGATATCTGATTTTTGTTCTTCAATATTTATTAAGTCAGAATACTGGTTAAAGTGTCCCCTTAAAATATTTTCTGTTTTTCTTTCATTAGCCATTTTCCCCTCTTAATTTAAAAAATATTACTTTTTTGATTGCAGTAAAAATTCTATGCCGTTATTAGGACACAATATAATTAATCAGATAAGTGTCAATGAATTTTATATAAAATTAAGTATTACTTAATAATTTTATTTGAGTCCATAATTCATTCGTTCAAAAAATTCTCTTTTCAATTTCTCTGGAACTTCTTTTTTCTCAGATTCTAGTTTAGAAATCTCAGTCAGATAAATTTTATCTGATTTATACCTTTTGCCCTTTGAGTCTACTACATGCATTCTAATATACCATTTATCTCTAATTCTTTCTTTGATATCAATAGGATATTGACTAAGTAAATATCCTATATCTAGATAAAACTTCTTCCTTTCTTCTTTATCATATTCATTATTATTTTGGAGTAATGGGACATGCACAACAATATTTGTCTTTTTTTTTATATTATATCTGTTATAAACAACATATTCAAATCTCTGTACATACTTTCTGAAATTTGACAAGTTCGTAACTATTATTAAATATGAGTCAAGAGGATAGCCTCCATATACTGATGTTCCATAAGATATTTCTGCTTTCATTTTTGATTTTCTATCTAGGAAATAGAATAATACATTGAGAAACAAACTACCTAAACTTATTGCTACAGCAATCCCTGAGTAAAATGAACTATTCATAAACCCACCTTTTTTTATGTATAAATAATATTAATAACTATAATTTTCTGTCAATACTATTTATTATCAAATTACATAAGACAATCTCATAATGGGAAATAGCAATTTTAAGATTATCATTTAAAGACCCAATGAAAATTAATTTATGAAGCTTGACAATTTCCCTATATATGTATTTTTAACTAAAATCTAAAAAAGGAGGTAAACCATGGATAAATGGGAAATCTACAAAGATGCCAGTAAAGAATGGCGTTGGAGAAGAACTTCTACTAATGGTAGAATCGTCGGAGCATCTACTCAAGGCTATGTAAATAAGTCTGATTGTGTAGAAAATGCTAGAAGACATGGATATAAAGGTAACTAAATAAATAGTTACCTTTATATGAGAAACAAAAACTTCAGTTTTTATGTGACAGTTTAAACTGGAGTTTTATTTTATGCCACTTTTATAATAATTAAAAACATGTCAAATTAATTTTTAATATCTATTAGAGTTCCTTCAAGCATTAAATCACATAATCGTTAATTTCACAAAAAATAACATATGCAACTCTGCCTTTAGAGTCTTTTTATGCATCTTTTAAAACCCCTACATACTATAGAAACAACTTTTTCTAATTTTGTCCCGGTTCTTTAATTTAGTCCTTACTATTCCCCCTATTAGATTAATCTAATAGGTGCCGATAAAACCATCGCATATGTTACCCTCAACTAACAATGATTACATAATCAACTAAAAAAATATTATTGCTGCTTTTTCATCGAATCTACTAGGGACATTAGAGGGTAGCTCGATGAGTTTTCGATGAATATACGGAGAATGAGAGAGAGAGCAAGGGGTAATTGAAGAAACGCAGAGTTAAACACAAGAAAAAATACTTTTATACGAATTAGAAAATAATCAACAATTAATGAACGAATCGTTATTAACATTTCAAACTATGTAACCCTTACAGGGTTATTTTCTTGTGTGTGATATATACCGGGGGTCAATTCTGCTAACAGAATGAGACCCCGGGCTAAACTATTTATCCCCAAGGGGATTTAAGAGACCTCGCAACTGATATCAACCAATTGAACGATTAAACAAATCAACGACTCAACAGTTCAACATGCATCTAATTCGTGTTTATTTGTGTTCATTCGTGGCTAACAAAAAAGGGCGGAAAATTTCCGCCCTTTCATATTCTTTTCTTAATTATTAATTATTCATTATTAATTAGAAATGTTATTTCATTAAGATCATTTTCTTGGTAGAACTGAATTTACCGGACTTCATTCTATAGAAGAAGACACCGGAAGCAACGCTCTTACCATTATCATCTTTACCATTCCAGACAACACTGTGATCACCGGATTCTCTATTTTCATTAACAAGAGATCTAACTTTCTGTCCTCTGATATTATAAATATCTAAAGATACAGGTCCGTTCTCTTTTGTTGAGAAAGCGATTGTTGTTTCAGGGTTGAATGGGTTAGGGTAGTTACCTTTTAAAGCGGTGTTTACTACAACAACTTCATTGTTGTCATTATCGGTTCCGCCCGGTGCATCGATTTCTACATCATCAACTAAGAAGATGAAGGCATCGTTAGATACACATTGAATAGCAACTCTAATTCTTTGGTTAGCATAAGCATTCAAAGGATAAGAGTATTGAGTCCAAGTATCAGGAGCTTCAACATAAGTTGGTCCTGAGATTGATGTAAAGTCACTTGGGTTAGTTGAACCTGTTGAGACTAAGACATTGAATCTTTCCATACCATACTGTGCGGTAATTGATTTTCCCCAGAAGTTGAATGTTCCGGAGTTACCAAGGGTAAATTCCTGAGTCATCATCCAGTCATTGTTAGGAGCAGTAGTTGCTGCAAAACAAGCCATGAACTTAGTACCGGTTACTGCAACATATTCAGGTCCATCAAGAACTGGAGTTGTCATAGTTGGATTGAATACGATATAAGACATAGCTGATCCGGTATTAGGGAATTGTACTCCTGTGAAACCGTAAGTTGGTGATAAATCACCGTCAAACAATACCCATGGGGCTGCTTCAAGAGCA
>Ga0265294_10000543_pt1 | contig 50430 bp, 43 predicted proteins | sample MunlanPumphouse3_FD_192504 | JGI IMG/M metagenome (GOLD analysis project Ga0265294, IMG submission 192504) | Groundwater microbial communities from a municipal landfill in Southern Ontario, Canada - Pumphouse #3 | ecosystem: Environmental > Aquatic > Deep subsurface > Groundwater | place...
ATTAGAAGATATTAATGATTCGCAAGAGTTAGTTGGGTTTAATAGATTTCCTCCAAAATCATACAGTTTTAAAAATAGACCATTATCTAATAAACCTAATTATTCAAATTATCATCTATCTAATCAAACAGATAATTCTGATACAACAGCTACTGAGGAAAGTCAAACATCACCTGCACCTACAGTAAACCCATCTACAAATAATGTTCGGCCTCCACAACATATTACTCCTATGCCACGCATACCAGTTCTTAATGAAAGGTATTCTCCACCTAATCAGCTTGGTAATGAAGGTGAACTTTCCACTAAGAGTAATTATAGTAGCTCACAATTAAGCAATTCTAATACACAGGGAGTAATTGAAAAACCTAACAAATTAGATTATGGGTTAGTTGCACTTAATTCACTTGGACAACTAGGAGCAGCGTATGCGGCATCATTAAATAAACCTATTTCTCCAATTAAAAGTAAAGCCGCTTTAATTAATCCTATTTATAGAAATGATGCAGATAGATCAGCGTTAGATAGAGATTATGCAAAGACTATGTCAGATTTAGCAAATAAAGGCACTGATTTATCTAGAATGAGTTCAACTATGGCAGCAATTGGTGCAACTAAGAATGCAGAAATGAGCAAGTTATCAGAAGCTGAATATAATAAAACTTTAGAAAACCATAGAAACAATTCTCAAATGGCAACGCAGGTTTCTATGATGAATGCTCAATTACAAAATGATTATTTGAAAAGTGTTCATGCTCATAGAAATGAAACAATTGGTAATTATAGTAAAGTTCTTAGTGATACAACTAGCAATATCATTGGATTACGTAACGAATCCCGTAGAATAGATCAGACTAATGCAGAATTAGAAATATTAGCAAGCGATACCAATCCTGATATAGCTGCCCATAAACAATTACAAATTGCTAGTAGTAAAGATGATTATAAGGCAAGATTAGAAAATATATTTGGTAAAGGCTCAAGTAAAGTTAATTATTATTTAAGTAAGTACAATAAATAACGTTAATTATATATTATTATGGTAGATATAGTAAATCCTTTAACGATACTTCCACAAGGGGCAACTCCCAATATGGAGATATATAAAAATAAATACGATGCTATTTCAAATGAATATGCTGCAAATAAAGAAACATTTCAAACGTTAGGTTTACAGTTTAGAAAGGATGAGGTAGAAGTAGCACCTAAATATGCTCCAATTGTACAAAGTACATGGAATAATGTATTAAGTGACGTAAAGACGTTTGTTGATATGGGTGACTATGTCGGTTTGGATGGCATAATAGATGATAGTGCATATAAATATTTGAGTGATAAAAATTTAGCTACTGCTAAATACAATACTGCTATTTATAATAAAGGTCAAGAAGATATGCAGAAGTTGTTATTGTCTGGTGATTTAACTTACGAAATGAAATCCCAATTGGATGCTAAACAACCTTTGCCTGATATACAGCAAGATGGTACATTACAAAAAATGCAGCAATTTGATTTAGGTGTAAAATACAATAGCCCTAATCCTGTTATATCACAATTATTACAACGCACTGGTTCATATACGGCTGAAACTACAAATAAAAAAATAGATATTAATAAAGTAGAATTTCATACATTACGAAAAAATGATGCCATACCAACTGATGCAGTAGAGATACCTGGGTTATTATCAAATGGTACTGCTTATGTATCTAATGACGGAGGTCATTTATTTTTAAAATATACTGATAATATTGAAGGCTCAATGAGTAGTTGGTTAGGAGATAAAGAATTATATATATATACAGCTTTATCTAACGATCAAACAATTATGCCATATTATGATAAAATGGCAGAGTTATATAGAAGCAATGGGATAACTCATCAAAATGGTGATCCATTTACCTCAATAGAATTAATGCTAGATGATACAAAATTAATAGGTAAGTTGGCGTATGTAAAAAAAACATCTACTGGAGAAGAAGATCATCTTAATTATTTAGGGAATACAGATAAAACACCTGAGTCTACACCTAAGACAACTGGTTATGTAGTACCCATAACTGTAGAACATACAGCTAGTAAAAGGAAAAATAAAAGAAATATTGTGAATGACTTTACAGCATTGTCAAACGACAGTAGCGATCTATTTAATACTAAAGTATCTATCCAACAAGCTGAATTAAATATAGCTAATTTACAACGTGAATTAAATGATCCTGCTAATGCAAACAATGTACATAAAAAAGATGAGTTAGCTAGAAAAGTAATAGAGCTAAGGAATTTAAAAGATAAATATAAAACTAGTCAAGTATCGTACAATATAAAAAGTGATATATTTAAACGAACTATACATGAACAATATAAAAATAACAATATTAAGTATACTGGAAATAGTATAATTAGTGACGAACAAGTAAATGCATTAAACCTTGCATGTTCTAAACCATCTAATCCTAATGAAACTAATACTGAATTTATACCTGATTTATCCTCAATAGTAGAAGATATTATGTATGTTATTGATAACTATATGCCATCTACTAAAGATATTGCAATTGAGTTTCTATTACGTAACGCTGGAATTGAAACTTTGGATGTACAAGTAGGATTGAATGAATATATGACGAAGAAGTTAAAAGAGCAAGGTGACATTCCTACTAACCCTATGCACAGAAGTATGTACGATCAACATATTAATAGACTAGAAAATTTGGTTAATTTCAAAATTGGTGATATAATTAAAGAGTATAATAATGCACTTAAATCATCAGTAAACAATGGTGAGATTGCTATAGAAACTGGCTTAGTGATTGGGTCAGATGAAACTAATGAACTTCTATCTAATTTAGTTAAAACCAAATTAAATGGGGTAATTAGAGGATTTGATATAAATGGAAATAATTTAGCCGATGATGCTGCTAGTGAAACTAAGTCATCTATAGAGGGTGCACTCATACATAATGGCGTAATTACACCTACACTTAATTCTCAAGATGGCTATATGTTAATAGGAGTTGCCTATTCGTCATCAGACCAATCTCTAAGTGGTAATAATACTAGAGGCTTACATAATACCTATGTTTATTTAGATGCTAAAACTACAAAATCAATTGTCAATGAAATTATAACTACTACTAATTTATCTGATGACCTAAAAGATAAATTTGCGTATATAATTAAACAAGATGATAATGGAATATATATGACCTCTCATTCAAAATTAGCTACTGTTGCAAATATTGGAGAAAGTAATTTAAGTAAATATCAAATAGATGGATTACCTGATGTATGGGATGTCGATGCAGAAGGTAATTATATCCATAATGATGCTGATAGTGATGCAATTAGAGATAATATGCCAAAAGGGGAGATTGTTTATAGAGAAATGTATATTAATTGGTTAAAGCAATCAAATGAAGATATATTACCACAAATAGTATATAAAACAGAAGATAATAATTATGTTAGTGTTTATCCAATAATTGATGAAACTGGTATGTTAAACGTTAGTTTTAATAGGCCAGAGGCAGAAGACTTGAATAAAGTATGTGATTATTTTCCTGATATACACAGTGCATTTAATGAAACTATGAAATTAATTGATTTAATGAGAACCTCACGATGAACGATAATCCACCTATTAAATATAATTCGTTATTACAACCAACAAGAGAAATAAATCAACATAAGAGAAATAATACACCTCTTAATACTAATTCTCTTATTAGTAATGTTATGTCATTGCTACCTACTCCTGAAAAAGAAGGAGGAATGGCTACATCCTCAATACAACCTTTTAATTTATCTACTCCTATATATGGAGATAATCACAATAAATATTTAGATTTATCTTATATTTCCCCCTCGGATGATATTGATGAACTTAGGGCTAGAAATCAATCAGGGTTTGAACAAGTAAAACATGGTTTAGGTAAAACAGGTATTCGTATAGCAGGTACAATTGTAAATTCAATATTAGCCCCTGTTGATATACTGCAATCTTTAATTACAGATGGGAATATGTATAGTGGTGTGCTTGGTACAGCAATTGATACATTATATGAAAAATCAGAAGAATGGATGCCAAATTACTATACTGCCCATGAACAAGCAGTAAATAAAGTGATTAGTGCTAACTTTATTGCAGATAAGGCATTTAAAAATGCAGCATTCACAATTGGTACTATTGCTAGTATAGCATTAACGGCTGGATTAAGTGGAAGTGCAATACTTAGTGGGTTAAAGTTATTTTCTAAAACAAGTAAACAATTGTCATCAATTGCTAGTAAAATAGCAATGGCAGAAGCAGCTGGATATGCAGATGATGCAGCCTTAGTGGTTGCAAACTTAAGCAAAGCAGGTAAATTAACAAGTGCAAATTTAGCTAGATTAGAATCATTTGCTAATATAAGATTAGCAAAGACAGCAAATAAAATAAATAAATTATATCAACTCAATAATGCTTCTTTATTTGAATCAGCTGCTGAAACGAGAGAAGGAATGAGGCGAATTGGGCAAGCATTAATAGAAGAAGGATATGACCCTAATAGTGAAACATATCAAGATAAAATGGATAAGGCAGGTAAATCAATATTTGCTACTAATATGGCCGTATTGACGTTATCTAATTCACTTATGTATTATTCTCTATTTAAAAGTAATGCTTTTAATAAATTAAGACCAAAGAAGAACATAACAAAACATATTAGGTTTATGGACGATGCTTCTAAAAAAGCAATTATAGATAGTGGTCTTACTGGGTCAGCTGCAATTGGTACAATAAAGCCAGGAATACGAACTGCAAAAAATATAATAGGAAAGACATTTAACCTTACTAAAGATATAGCAAGTGAAGGGTGGGAAGAGGGTATGCAATATTCTGCACAAACTGCTGCTTTACAAAAAGCATTATACGGTGAGGAATACAGTGACTTTGACAACTATACTGTGAATCTATTACAATCCTTTAAAAACATTGGTCTTTATAAAGAAGGTAGAGAATCCGTTTTGTTGGGATCACTTACTGGTGGAATGGCTAGTATAATTAAAGGTGGAGCATCTATAATTAAAGGTGAGGATGCAAAGATTATGCACGAAGAGTTACGACTAGGTAGAGAGTATATAGATAAATATCAAGCATTAGTAAACTTTAATCCAGATAATGAATCAGGTAAAGAGTTAAGAGAGTTTTTGGATTATTATAAAGATAAATCACAAATAGGTGAAGATTTATACAATGCTTTAATTAGAAGTGATACCGAGGCAAAGGAAATAAATGATATTTTACATAGATTAAACGAAGCATCTACAGCAGAATCTCCAAATGCTGAATTAATTGAAAAATTAACTAACGACTTATTATTTGGTGTTTCTCATAGTCGTACTACTCAATTACATTCATTGTCTAAGATATTAAGTTTGTTTGAAGCAAATGGTGCTACAGATAAATTTTATGAGGCACTAGATACCATGGCAAAACAATCTGATACTAACTTTGCAGTATTGATTGGTAAAGATGTTGGAGAAAGTGTGTCACCTGAAGATAAAGCTATTATGATTGCTGATTTAAAGAAGCAAGCTGAAAAAGCAGAACAAGTTAATTTACAAATATCTACTTTATTGCGTACTTTACCTAGAGATGAGATATATACATTAACAGATAAAGGATTATTGCCCTCCCCTTTAATAAGTGAATTACATTCATCTTTAATTAATTTAGCTGCCTATGGAGAAGAACGTAGTTCATTAATAGAGAGTTTTGATTCAAATATGTTAGATGAGGATGGCTTTAACGTTAGTTATGCTGAATTAGAAGCACTTGCAGATCAAGAAAATATAAGTATTGCACAAGCATTTGAGCGTACACACGAAGAATATAAGAATAAAAAAATTGCCTCACTAGTAAATGATAAACGCTTAAACATCAGCTCTACTTCAATAGAATTAGATAGTATATCAGAAAGAATAAAATTAGGTAAAAGTATAATAAGTGCTATTTCCAATGTAGACAACGCTTTACTTTCTGCCGCAATGGCAAAAACTAAATTGGAGGCGGCTTTACTTAACTCAAAAGAACGTAAGCAAGAAAACATTAGATTAAAAAAGGAAACAGTAAAAAAATATATAAATGATAATTTAAATATTGCGTCTTCCTTAGACGAATTAGATTTAATAGAAGAACATTTACTAAAACATGGTATAGATAAACAGTTATTTACCACTGAATTAAATAAACGCAAGGCTGAAGTATCTTCATTAGTTAATTTGAGAAGCAAATATATAGATGCAGTAAAAAATAACACGTTAAGTAAAAATGAGCTTACTGAATTAAATAAACGAATTAAATCCATTGAGGATAAATTAAAAAGTGAAAATAAAACTGGATTTAGATTAGATATACTAGATGAATTATTTAAAGCTACTGCATCTTTACGTGAAGCTGAACGTAAACAAATTAAAGAGAAAAAAGAAGCAACTAAACAAAAGAATGCTAGTAAAAAGACTAGCACTCCTACCACCCCACAAGACCAATCTACTTCTAAAGTTACACCTGAGGAAGAGAAATTAGTTGTTCCAAAAGATGCAAAGTTAGCCATTAGAGAAGTGTTTAATGATAAGTTGAATGATTCAACTATAGATACTGTTGCTAATTTACAATATGTAGATGAAAATGATACTAATTTAATTTGTGACCCTAAGACGGGTAAAGTAATAGGAAAGGGTAGCGTTAAAGCAAGAAACGGTTTAACTACATCATTTACTGTTGGAGGTAGTTGGTCAATCGTTAAGTCATTTAAAGGTAAATCTCATACCCACGGTGGAATTGATATAGTTATCAACAACGGTAATATATCAATGAGTGGAAAAGATGCTAATATTAAAGCCGCAAATGGAGTATTGATAACAGGTAGAGATTATATTAAAGATTTTAATGAAACTTTATCTGATATTCCTCCTACAGAAACCACTGTAAAGGATGATAATCCACCTACATTAAGACAGAAGCTAAGTAGATCAGGATTAAATCCTAAAAACTGGGGAGTGACTGATTATACAGATAAAGGAGATTTCAATACTGCTTATGGTGCTGCAAGAAAAGCAGGTGAGAAAGAGTTTATATGAAATGATAAAAGATATTCTACAGAACGAGTTCATATAGATAAACCTCCTCAAGTAGGAGATAAAGGTACAGCATTAGAAGTAGAACTAAACAATGTAGCATTACCTAGAGTTAGGAAGCATGGCCATATTAAGTACAATGAGGTAGAACAAGATTCATTAATAAATTACAAAGGCCAACGAATCCATAAGCAAGCTATACCAGATTTAACAAAAATGGTGGAAGATGCAGCTAAAGTAGGGGTAAATATATTTCCAATATCATCATTTAGAAGTGTACATAGGCAACACAATAACTTTTATGGTAAGAAAGCAGCTAGAGGACTAACAGATGAACAAATGGCTAGAACAGTAGCCCCTCCTGGTTATTCTGAACATCATACTGGATTTGCCATGGATTTCAATAGTTTAAATCAATCATTTGCAAATACCAAAGAAGGAAAGTGGTTAGCTGAAAATGCAAATAAGTATAATTTTCAATTATCTTTTCCAGAAGGGAATGAACAAGGTGTAATATATGAACCATGGCATTGGAGGTGGCAAGGATCTGACTATGCTAAAGAAGAATTGCGATTAGGTGAACATAGGGATAATATAAACATAGATTTATCTAACGTAAAGTATGGTGAATATAATCCAAGTGTAGAAAAATTACAACAGGAGCTTATAAGCAGAGGATATAAATTACCTAAGTCTACTAAGCAAGATGGTAAATTAGATGGTATATTTGGCGATGAAACTAAAGCTGTGTTAATGCAAGCCCAACATGATATCAAAAGTAATAAATAGTTATGAGCAAACAACATATAGAAGTAGAAGGTGGTGAATTAGCCATCAGAAACTCACATGGAGATATAGCAATTATTCCAAAAGCAGATAAAGAAAAAGTACAAAAAATGATTGATGCAGGTTGTAATACTTGCATTGATCGTTATGTAAATAAACTTCCTAGATTGCAACATTATGCAGCAGATGGAACTCTTTATCCTATACCAGACACATTATCTGATGATCCACTAGAAGATTGGGAGAAATTAGCATATATATGGAACTCTCCATCAAGATTAGTTCTAGGAGATGCACAAGGCAAAGAGGAGAACACATACGTTAAGAATGTAGGTAAATATAGAGAAATAGTAACTAACATCAATAAACAATAAATAACATGGCTTGTATATACATTTATACTAATCCGATAACAAATAAAACTAATCGGTATAAAACATTAGAACAATTAATAAATGCCAACACTGATATATTATGGTCATCTTTTGTTGATTATATGAAAGAAGTAAATAATGTAGGCAACAATTATGATTTCAATGGAAAGGCATCAATAGATGCGTTTAGAAATTATGTAAGTAATTCTTTTACAAAGAAAGAATCTAGTATCGTGGATAATCCATCTGAAGAAGTTAATTCCACGTTAACAGAAGAGGAAAAAGAACAGCAGTTATTTAAAGATGTTATTGTATCAGCGTTATCTGACTTTATCTTATTAGGTAATAAAGCACTAATTGAAGGTAAAGATCAATTAATTAAAAATAAGCATATATTAGAGTTAATTAAACATAAGATAGATGAGCTAAACAAAACATTAGGTGATACTCAAATTAAAGATTTGACCGATCAAGATTTAGCTATAATACAAAGTATATTAAATGAATTTGCTACAGAAGCTAAAACGTATCTATTGACAGACGAAAGCGTTACAGAAGAAGATATAAATGAGTATCAATCATTTGTAAGAATGTTTACGTTTACTGGGTCACAAGACATTAGATTAGAGTTAAGTAGAGAAGAACTTGCAAGTATTGCTAATTTTCAAGATGCACACAATCAAGCTACAGCAGTAAGCTCATTACAATATGAAGAAAATGAATCAAATGAAATTATCGATAAATTAGTAAAAGCTAGTGAGCAGGATGGAATGATTGAGTTAGATGACTTATTGAACCCTACTCAACAAAGTCAATTGACTGCATTGTTATCATTGAATGTTGGCGATGAAATTGTAGCTAGAATTGATACAGAAAATACTCAATATGAAGAAAACAAGCATAATCCATTAACTGTTCCCATAGCATTATATAAAGTAGTTAATGGGAAAGAAGTTAAAATTGGATATTTAAATAAAGTAATAGTTGATAATAATTCAAACAAACGTAGTCCTCATTCAACTACTACACTAATTAGGGGTGAGATATTTGCTAAAGCTAAAAACAAAGTAGTTAAATTAAAAGTAGATGACATTACTAACACTGGGGATAATATATGGATTCCTAGGCAAACATTAGGTGCTAAACTTGGAGTAAATAATAGACTAATTAAAAACGTAGTTGCCAAGTTTACCAATAAATCACGTAATTCAAAAAAGCAATCCCATAGAATAGCTAGAGTATCAAGAGTTAATGGTGGGGTAACTAATGTTTTATATGATATAGTAACAGGTAAACAAGTAAGTATTAGATCAACTAATAGAACAAATAAATTTTATATTGAAGTTCCAACCATAGGAAATAATTCTGTATGGATACCTTTACATAACTCAACTATCGGTGAAGCATCTGATATAAATAATGAGTTCAATAAGCATCTTATTACTGAAACTGCTCTCAGATTAAGAGAATATATAGTTGCAATACGTAAATACAACAGTGCAATTGATGAAAATAAAGAAGCAGCTAAAGATAAAATGACAATTGCTTATTCTAACTTAAATCAATTAGTTGCGCTTGGAACAAGCAAAGGCATATTAGGTGATGAACGCATCTATTTAGATGGAAACACAGCTGTATTAAAAAGCACTGCATTGATTGGTAATGATGGTAATCAACATTCAATGATAATTAACATTGGTAAATCAAATACTAATTTAACTATAGCAATAGGCTCATCTTCAATATCAATTACCCCTGAACAATTAGATACAACTGAGGTAATGGAAATATTTGAAAATATTGCAGGTGGTATGACAAGGCAGATTGAAATAACAGAAGACAGTAGAATAGATTTAACTGAAAAGGTTGAGTTTACGTTAAGAGATAGACAAGGTAACCTTGTGCATACAGCAAAATTTAATAACCAATTAGAATATGTTGAACAAACTGGTGCATTGCTTACTGATATAGGGGCTATAACAAAAAATGGTACACCTATAAGTAATTTAAACCTAGCTGCCACTTCATTGTTTAATATGAAGTTGAGCATGAAAACAGAATCTAAGACTGATTTAAACTACATTAGATTAAAAGAAGTATCCCCTGTTTTAAGTGCGCAAGAATTTTTTACTAAATATATAACAGATGCAAATTTATTGGCTAAATTAGAGCCACTAATTGCAGCATTAGACAAAGCTGGAACAATAATTACTGTATCTGGGGCAACTAATAAACAACTAAGTGAAAATAAAACAGGTATATCTAACCCAGAAAATACATACTTAGTCTACAATAATAGAAATAACACAATAGATATAGTAGGCAACTTTTTGAATTTAATTGATAGCTATAAAGAAGCAGTTGATACAAACAATAAGATAGCGATGGAAGATAAAGCTAATCTTATACAAATGCACTTGGTACATGAGGGGTTGCATCCAGTGTTAAGTGCATCTTTTTCTTCCTTCCGGGGGGTTGGTAATAAGGTTAGTACTACTGAGCTTAACTCAATGTTAGATAAATTAGATAAAGTAATTATAACTGTACAAGATAATTTAGATAAATTACCAAACGATCAAAAACAATTAGTATCTAAATGGTTATCTTTAGTAGTTACTAAATTAGACAAGGCTCATAAGTCAGCAAAAGGAGGTCATTATAATGCTGGATTAGAGGAAATATTTACCTATCCTTTTACAAATAGTGTGTTGGCTAACGCATTAAATTCTATTTATTATGATGTAGAGGGGCAAACATCTAAAACTGTATTTCAAAAGTTAATTGATATATTGCTTGATATATTAGGGATAGTAGTAAAAGATAATACAGTATTACATCAATTAACCACTATCATTAACCAACATTTTAATAACAGTGATTTTTGGGGGTTTATTGAGGATAACAGTAAAGATACTGAAATAAAAATTACACCTATTGATAATAAACAGGAAACTATTACTATAGATAACAAAGAAGATAGTGAAAATATTCAACCTTCCCAAGAAGGAAAAGAAGAATATACTATTTCACAGACACAATTAATAGATTTTATAAATAGTATAAAACAGTTACTTTCTAATCGTACTTCTAAAATAGCTGCTAATAATATATATAATTACGTTGAATCATTTTTTGCATTAGGTAGTCCTAGTTTAGTTAAAAGTAAGCTAGAGAATTTAATGTCTGATAAAATATCAGATGTATATCGTGAAATATTATCTATTGTTTTAAATGTTACGCTTAATAACCAGTTAATTGGATTGAGTGAGTTGTTAGAAGCAGCAGCGTCATTACCAAAAAGCGTTATGCTACAAGAGAGTTCTTTTACAGGTGCGTTAATTAATATAATTAATGGCATTCAATTAGATGATTCTCAAAAGAACATTGTTAATGATATTTTAGATGAGATAGAGGATTTACTCTTTGAGTATGAAAGTAGTACAGATTTAACTGAATCGTTAGATATTCAGCCTACTCCATTAGGGTATGATATAGTCAAAACAACATATAATTTATTATCTAGTTTTGGGGAAGGAGTAAACAATACAATAACTACATCCGCAGGTAGACAAGCAATTGAATTGTATAATAGTGAATTAAATCAATTAGGGTTGCCTAGTATATTTTCAATTAATGATAAAACATTAGTTATTAATGAAAAATTTGCTATTGAAATAAATAATATTATCAACAACGCTAAATATAAGAAATTAGTAACTCTTATATTAACTAGATCAGATGTACGTAACGGTACAGTATTTAATGGAACATTTAATTTAGATAAGTTATCTAACATCAATACATCTTTATTTGCAACGTTATCTTATAATCCAAAAGTTGCTATTTTTGGATATATGGTAGAGCAAGCAATTAATTATGCAATTGCTGAGGTTGCAACTAAAGATAATGATCAATCTGATGCAGATGCGTTTGAGTTAGCAGATATTCCTAAAGAAATAGTAGATTATTTTGGTGGAAAAGAAAATGTAATTAGTATGTTTAATACTAGAATAAGGGGATTACATTTAGCAAATAACAATGATATTGCATTAATTGCAGCAGTACCTTTATTAAAAGAAAATACTGTAAATTATACAATAGGTACTAGCCCACATACAGCAGAAGTATCAATACCTACAGATACTTACAATACTAGTGGATTAAGTGATTTAGAATTACAGAATATTGCAAATAGCATATTATTTTTCTATAAAAAAGCTATGGTTAAATCTAAAGCGTTATTAGAAAATATATTTGATATAAATGCCATATCTGAAAATAGTGCATCTGCTAGACGTAAAGTTAAGATTGAATTAGGTAAGATGCTAAAACATTATCAATCCCAAATGGCATTAAATGTGTCAAATAGCTATAATGAATTACTGAGTAAATATATAAATAAAATATCTACCATACTTAATGACTTATCGTTTACCAATAGTGAAGTATGGGATAGGTTTATGATTTATTTACACAAAGAACTTGATATAATTGAGAATAGTGATACATCCATAGATGATCTTGTAGACAATGCCATTGAAGGGAGAGGTGTATTATTTGGAAAAGCAAGGATACAAGCTAAACAAACAATATCTTCTAATATAAAAAACTTACTATGGGGAAACATAATATTTAAAAATACATCTGATATATCAGTTGCAGATAATATAGATTTATCCAGTGCTGATTTAGTTACATTGTTACAAACAGATGCAATTGAAATATCGCCAATAACAGGATTGCCAATTACAGCAACCTTAGCTAAAACTAAAGATATGTTATTGAGAGCTTGCTCTGGTGCAGTTAATAAGTCTGATTTTATAAATAGATTAGAAGACTTATCTTTGGTAAATAGCACTGTATATCCTATTGTAGCAGAAGTTACTAAACGAGGTAACGAAGCATTATTAAGAAAGTTATATACTGCATTAAAGTTACAATCTCCTTTATATGTAGTAAATACTATTAATGAGTTGAGTAAGTCTGGAAAAGATCAATATAGGCAACTATCTTTTGATATACAAAACTTAGATATTAGACCATCTTTAGCAATGGCTAGTGATTTAAACAATAACATTAGTTATCAAATTAGATATATTAGAGATGATGCGGCTATTTCTGAATTAGAAAACACAGTAAGCTATTTATTAAATCAGTTAATAAAAAGTAAAAAGAAATTAGACAGTGGCCAAAGTATACACGATGCAGTAGCTGCAATTAGCAATACTATTAAAGAATTAAATAAGAATGGATATAAATTTGCTATATATAAAGCTATTAGTAAAGCAATGCTATTGACAGATAATGCTTTATTGGATGGTATGATTGAGTTAGTAAATTCATATAAACAATCTATATCCATAGAGAGAGCAGCTATTAAACAAGCAGTTGCTAATAAACAAGAATACGAGCCAAAACCATTTAAAGAATACTTTAAAGCAATTGAAGTATTTAAAGTATTTGATAGAGTACCATATTATTTTACATTAGATTCATTTTATACTACAGTAGATCTAACTACTGCACATTCTTATCAATTACCTAATTATTTAAGTGAGATGATTGATAAGTTTAACAATGCAGATACTTTATTGGAATTAGGTAAAGAATGGTATCTCGACCCATCTGTTAAATATTCTAGATTATTTAATTCATTGTTTACTTATGAAAACGACGAAGTTAAAATAAAACATCCTGAATTAGTAGGCACATACGACTATGCTATCTTAGGAGGGTCAGTCAATAATTTATCTAATAACAGAGTTGAATATAATGATACCTTAAAAGAAAGTTGGATAGCTGCGCAAATGATGAATTATTTGAGCGATTATATGCAAATGAATGGGGTGTCTGATGGAAGTAGATTATATGGAATAAAAATACCAAACAATAAATTAAAATTAGATGCGAAAGCAATATCATTAATTAATTTATTGGTAACTAACTCTAATGTAACAGATGATATAAAGGCACAAGTATTAAAGTTGCCAGTATTTTCACAAATAAGAAACATTGTATATGGTGAAATAGAAGGAATGCTAGCTGCTAGAAATGCGTTATACAATATTGACCCTGTTACAAAAGAGTTAAGCGAGAGGGATGGCATAGATAAAATTAAATTAAACAGTATTCTATTTAAAGATAAGAATGGAGAAATTTTATCTAATGGTAAAGCAACGGGTAATGTATTTAATTTTAGTTCATTTATAATTAAGTTAAGCAATGGTAAGGCAGTTACATTATATGATCATTTAAAAGATAATGGCATTAATCTAAATATTAACGGAGTACCTATGTTTGAAAGTGAAGTAATAGGATCTCTATCTAACTCTGTATCTGAGCTATCTAATAATGTAGTAAATGCACATACCTTTGCGGAAATTGACAACTTTGTATTAAATTATATGGTTTACACTATTAATAATAGAATGAGAACCATTAATCCTATTGCAGAAGATTTACTAGAAATCAAAAAAGCACAGTTATCGGAAGTAAATGGATACTTTATAAAAGACCAAGACAAATTAATTTCACCTTTATCGACCAATATTACACCGTGGGCATATAGTTTTATTTTAGATGAGCTGTTATCTACATTTGATTGGAATATGTTTTTTCAAGGTAATACAAATGAATTTTCCTCAGCAATCAATCAAAGTAAGCGATTAAATCAAATTACTAGACCAGGTGAAGCAATATTAAGCGATGAGTTTCTTAATACATTAACTGTAGATGACCATAGTACAATAAGTAATGTTATTAATGATATAGAAAAAGTTTTACCTGATCAAGTAGATTACTATACAGGTAAGGATAGTATAAAAGATGAGGCTGCTACAGATGGTATAACTATCATGTCTAGAAAAGGATTTGAGAAATTCATTGAAGAGCAAGGCTTAACAGATAAATATAAAGATTTCTTAAATGCAATTGATTCAAATGATTATAATTCAAATTCATTTAAATATGCAATACAATCATTAAAACCATTTTATTTTGATAGATCAGTTAAGGATTATGGAAATGGATTATATAAATTAACAAGTGAGCAAATAAAGCACTCTATTTACGTATTAGATAAATCGTTTGCATTTTCAAATGATTCTATTAGGTTGTTAGAGTTTATGGATAAAATTGGAATAGATGCAATTGATTTTAAAAGTACAGAGAAAGTTGGATTTACATCTAGCTATCCTATATCTAACCTATCAACTAAAGAACTGAACGATTTATCCAGTATTACGTTGAAAGATGTTGATTCCTATATACACCGTAGACCTATTAATAAATATAGGATTCAATTACAACTTCCACAGCATAATGCAGATCATCAAAATAAGTTTGCTACTCAGATTAAGCGACTATTTGAAAATTTGCACATGGATGAAAATATATACGATATAGATGGTAAAAAATACACTGGCAAAGAGATATTTTCTTTATATCAAGAATTATTCTCATTGAATATAAGGGATTCTGCAATTGAATTATACAATGAGTTTGGTGTAAGCATGATTGATGAAGAACCAATATTGAACCCAGTTAGTGGCACGTATGATATTAATGAGAGTGCTATATATGGATATATTGTTGATTTTGTACGTAAATACTACAACAATCCTAATTTAATGAAAGCGATGGAGTTAAATGAAAGAGGAGTAAGTAAACTTCCTTTATACTTTACTACATTTGCAAAGAAATTAGAGCAACGTGTAATATCAAAAATAAGAAATCAAATATTACATCAACGCCATGTAGGTGCTCACGCTGCTATTGTAGCTAACGCTTTTGTAGGTGGTTCATTGACCACTATGGAGAATGTGGATAAAGATAAGATAACATTTAGATCTGACTACCTAGAAGATGTAAACACCAATAGAGGTGGTAAAATGGATTTACACGTTAAAAAGAAAAATGTAACTAATCCTGATGGTAGTAAGAAAGAAGTGTTAGTTGCAGAAGCTATAATTAGTGTTCCTAGTAGTAAATTTTTAGATAATGGGAAAGTAATTGATATAAATAAATTATATGAACTAGACCCAAAGATGTTGAGTATGTTATCCCATCGTATTCCAATTGAAGGGGAGCAATCTACAATAATGATTGATATAGTTGGAATGATTAATGATAAAGGAAGTCATATTATATTGCCAGATGATGTTGCTGTTAAGTCAGGAGCAGACTTTGATATTGACACTTCTTATCTATTATCCTATAATTTAGAATATCATAAAGGTAAATTAAGAACCATTCCTTATTATGATGAACTAACAGATGAAAATAAAGATTATTTGTTTAGTAAATATGTTAATAAAAAATTAAGTTTTATTGTTAGTAATAACATTAAACAATTAAAATTAGATCATCAAGCTAAAACAGAAGCATTGATAAATGAAAACACTTCTATATTATCTTCTCAACTTGATGACACATTAGCTAATCTTGCCAATTTTAAAATAAATGAGAATAGTTTTAGTGGGTTTAGTAATTCAATTAAACTTAGGTTTAAACTATTAGAGAGAGCTTTAGTTAGAGAAGGATATACAGGGTTTAATAAATTTAATGCCTACGCTAACATAATGGATTATTTAGTGCCTGTGTTTGGTATGTACGCTCAATCAAAAGAGCAAGTTAGTGCTGAAGTTGATAAATTAGATAATAGAGATTATATACGATCGTTTTTAAAAGATATACATTCACTTATTTCTATTCAAAGTAGAGATGTTTTATTTGGGAACTTTTATACATTAGAACAAGTTATAAGTGAATATGCTAGTGCTACTGAATATTACACTGGTATTACTCAAAATAAAGAGTTACTTTTAAAATCAATAAGTGATGTAAAAAAAGGTGAATGGTCTAAATATAAAACTAATTTATCTAATGCTATAAATGATTACATTAATCAATTAGCAATTGACAATAATTTAGCATCTATGCCAATTGAGCAATTAAATAGCGTAGAGGCTAGAAAAAATAGAATGATTGATGTGCTTGGGTCTATTATTTCCTCGTTATCTCATTTTGAACACGTTATGAAAGTTAACGATTTTGCAGATGCTTATTCAGTTGCAATAGAAATTAATAAATTGTATGAGAACGATGTATTTAATTTAGACCATAACAATGCAGTAGATAGAGATAAATTAAAGAATCTAATTTCTTCTGCTAAGAAGTTAAAAGGAATGAGTGTAGCAATGGATAGAACAGTTGCTATATTAAAAGTAGTTAATGCGGAATTAGCAAATAATAGTGTAGATATAGCTATAAGTAAAGACGAATTAAGTGAGATGAAGGTAACTATATCTACATTGAAGAATAAATATGGTGAAAAGAACGTAATTGATGAAGGAAATAAAGTAATTATAAAGTCCACTACAATAGGAGATAATTTATTGCGAGATGGGCGTACAATACAAGGTACCAATATATTTAAATTTGTTAATCAAATAACTGCTCATATATTAGATTCTGCTAAAAATCCAACATCATTTAACTTAAACGAATATACATTAGGTGTATATAAATTATTAGTAATTAGTGGTATAACTACTATTAGAGAAGGTAAAGAATCACCTTTTTATTATGCAGATGCGTTTATTAATCATCCAGCAGTTGTTGATATAGCAAATATGTATTTGAATAGAAAAGGGGTAACTGCTAAATTATTTGAAAGTACTGACACTAATAAAATAGTAAGTGAACTATACGATATGTATATAAAACGTATTTATGAATTAAAGGTAAAATTAGATCCTGATAATAAAATAAATATAATTGAAGATTTCAATAAATCAACTGTGCCATTTAGTATGTCTAAGTTGAACAATGAAACAAAACAAGCTGTGTTAGTAGCATTGCAAAAAGGATTAATTGACAACGAAAATAAGAATATCCCATTAGTTGATAGTACTCCAACTTTAAGTGAAATACTTTCTGATATTAAATTACAGGTTAGTATAAACAAGTCATCCACTTCTAACTCAATAAAGGATATAAACAATGAAATTAAATTACTTGCACATAAATTATCGTTTTTAGAGCATTGGGTTAATATACGAAATGTATCTAATGATATTACAGAGCTAACTACAATATTGAAAACAGATAACATTGATTTAAATAGTTCATCTGTATTACAATTAGATAATAAAATAGGTAACAGTGCATTTAATTATAATGAGTTAGCTAAGGAGTTAAGTAGAGCATTAAATTCAACTGGAATACAAATTAATGTAGCAAGTGAGATAAATAAATTTAAATTATTATCACTGCCTAATCAAAGAGCAAAACTATATGGTGAGTATGCTAAATTAGGAGTAAATGTAAATAAGGTATTTAAGTTTAAGTCAGGTAATGTTAATTTATTAGAGTCTATTTTACCAAGTGCATTTGGATTAAATACCAAAAGTAGTTATTCATCCTTAGATAGTTTTTATAAGCATGGAGTAACATTTAGCAAATCAATTGCTACCGTCATGTTTGCTCATAATTTTCCAATAGGTAAAATTATAATTAACTCTATATTAAAAGGAGTAGCATCTAATAACAATAATATAGAAACTGTTATTACATGGTTTACTAATTGGTTAGGAAGTAGTTCTCCATTATTTAATATTACTGAAAAAGAAAAACACAGGATATTTGATAATAAGAGAATTTATTATCCTTCTGCAAAGTTAATATATGATGAATCTAATAAAGAGTTTAAAATCAAAGCATTAGTTAATAGGAAAAATGCTGTAGAAGAATTAATTACTACCAATGAAGACCTTAATAAAATGTCATTGCTTGATAAACTTATTCTTTTACAAGGATCTTCTGTCGTAACTAATAATTATTCGTTTGTAAGTCAATTAATTGCAACTAGAAATAAAAAATACAATAACAGTAATATAATTAAACTTATATTTCCAAATAATGTTACTGAAGAAGAGGCACAATTAGAGTTAGAATTAATGTATAACGACAAACGCTCTCCATTATTTAAATCATTCATTGAAGATTTATTTAGATATGCTGCATTTGAAGATGGAATGATGTATGGTAATAAATTGAGTAAGTTTTTACCATTATCGTTATTGACTGAAGATGGCTTTCTAAATGATATAATGTCGTTTGGTACTAGATTACATACAGAAGCATCTAAATTGTATAATACTAGTGAATTACATTCTATTGGGTTAGGCAATATTCGTAGATTGTTTTATCAAAGCCATTGGGATAATTATTCTTTTGTACCAACTATCTCAATAAACTCTAAACGAAAAGATAAATTACCGTTTAAACAATTAAATTTAAAAGGGCAAGTACCTCATTATATAGCAAATACTATTATAGTATCCCCAAAAACTGTGATTGACAATTCTATGTTGGCAGATAAAGATTATTTATACTCCAACGATACCAAAATGTTATATGAGCGTATTGATCCTCAAATGTCAACATTCTTGTTACAATCTGAATTATATTATTATAGAGCAATTAACAGAAAGTCTAAATTTGAATATACAGATACAGTTATAAATGAATACTCTGTAAACACTTCATATTTAACTTCACTTGAAACAGAAAACAATATAGATGAATTTGTTTCATTAATTGCTAATAACTCATTAGTTGTTCCAAACTTCAATGGAATAGAATCAGCAACCAAAGTAAACACTAACTATATTCATAGTAATAAGTTTACTAGAGTAGATTATACTACCTTCAATACATTGCCTACGGGTCTAAATATAGATAGAGTGGCAGTTAATGAGTTTTATAATTTATATTCAATTAATAGCAAACTAAATAAGTTAGCATTAGAAAATATAGTGGCCAGTAACTCTCAATTTGCTATTGTGTTAGACGATGAAACAAATAACCGTGAAACAGATGTATTATTTAATAGGATAAATGTAGCAAATAAGGGAAATGCAGTAAAATTAAATAATTTAACCAAAGCATCTTTACAAAACGATTTAATTGAGTTAATAAAAAATAAAACAATAGATAACGATAAGTTAGTAATATCTATTCATGCCCCCCGTAGATTAAATACTGTAGATGAATTTGGAGGGATTACATCATTACCATTAAATAATATAATAAATGCGTTATTATTATTGCCAGTATCTACAATAAATCAAAAGGAAATAACTATATTAATGGCAGATAACGCTAATATATCTGGCCCAATTGCAACTACTATTAATAAAAAGCAAATTGAAGATGGATTAATATCTAGCGATGAAAAGGTTGTTAATGTAGAAATATTATTTGCAAATAACTTTTTAAGCTATACAGATAAATCGTTAGCTGAGATTAATAATGTAGATAGTTACATAGATATGGATAGTGTTACTGAGTCTATGGATTTAACTAATGTTCAAACTAATGAAGTTATTGATAAATTAGACCAATATCTATCAGCTAAAAAAATATTATACGGTAGCGAATATGGTTTTAAATTAGAGCGTGAGAATGCAGATAGATTAGGGCTTAATGTAGATGGGGCAACTTCTATAGTTGATGAATTATATGGTAAATATGAAGGATTAGAAGACAATCGCAACGAAATTGGTACTATTATAGGTAAAGGTTTACAAGACATAGCAATTGCTGCTACAAGTAATACTTTTAATCCTAATGATACGGGTGCACTTAATACATTAATATCAAATACATACAATGAGATAAGCAAACATAAACATATATCTTCATCTTTTCAGTATGATAGTTTTGCTAATGCTGCAATGTATGTATTAGAAACAGTAAACAAAAATAGGAATAACACTAAAGGAAATGTACATAAATTATATGCAGAACTTCCAGTTGCTTCTATGAATCCAGATGCTAAGCGATTAGTAATAGGTAGAATAGACTTATTTGATATGAGTAACGACGGTGGTACAATATACGATATAAAACTATCAACTAATACAACAGAAGGGTCAGATTATTATTTCTCATACAATAATATAACTATTCCTATATCTAGAAAACACGCTACTCAGTTAATGTTGTATCAAAGAGCTATGGAAAAACCTGCATATTTAACGGCAAAGAATGGTACTCCATTATTAATGCCTAGAATATCTGCAAACAAAGCAATTATTGTACCCATTAGAATGATATTAGAATCAAATGAAATAGGAGATGATGTTAAATTATTAGATTTAGTAGTAGAAAAGGAAATAAATGTAACCAATAGCACAGAATATTCAGAAGCGAGAGAGGTAGTAATATCTAGTAACATATTGCCTTTAAATGAAACAGAAAAGACATTGTATAGAGAGAGAATTGCATTTATGAAAGCTAGAACTGCAATTGAAACTGAATCAAAAGGTAGAGAAATAGTTAAGAATTTAGGTGCAGCTTTAATATCATTACAGAAAAAGTATGGTGGTAGCGATAACAAAGAATTAGTAGATAGTTTAAATAGACTTATTCCAGAAATTAAAGGTAAAATAGATGACTATTCATTGGATTCAACTATATCTTATGTTAGCGCATTTATGCAAGAATTTGCAACGTTTGCAGAAACTAATTTAGCAACACTGCTAATTAAAGCTAATTATTATAATAGTCCACAACTATTAATGCAAAAAGTAGTAGATGATAGTAGTAGAGCATATAAGTTTGTAAAAGATATGAATGTAATTAACCATATTACTTCTATTATTGACGCTATAGATGGACTATCTCTTTATTCATTAGAAGGTATAGACGACCCAATTACGCTATCTATTGTGAAAGAATATAATTCAGTGGTTAGTTCTCTAGTTACTGTTAAAGAAAGTAGCAATAAATTAAAAAACTTGTACTTTGCTTTAATTAAAGAATATATGGCTGAAATGATTGCTAAATATTCTAGGAATCCAAATGCTCAAGATTATATAGTTAGAGTAGATGGAAAATTAGATTTAGATTTAGCACTTAAATTGTTTGACTACGAAGATATATCACAAGTTAATTTATGGCTAGATAGTAGATTTGACCACGGTATTCCATTTGATGATGCAGTGGGCATTAAAGATAGAACTATTGATTTGAAAATACAAAATTCCAAAAGGAGGGAATTAATTAAATTTCATAGATTAATAGGGGAAGCATTTAAGGGTAACAATAAATGGAGATATAAAGATACTATTAGACACAATAAAGAAATATCTGATTGGTTTAATAAAACGTTTATAGCTAAAGACAGTAAAGGAAATGATACATTTTATTTAGTTACTGCTCACAATGAACACGTATTTTATAATGAATTTTTAGAGTTACAAAAAATAGCTAAATATAAGCAAATATCTGCTATGAAAGAGAATGAGAAGCTATTTAAAAATAATGAAATTACTATAGATGAGAAACGACGTAGAAACCAAGCAGATACAAAAGCAGCTTATTCAGAATTACAGCAATTTCTAATAAATAAAACTGATTATAAAAATAGATATACTGTAATAATAGGTACTGGTAAAAATAAAGTATCCATTGGGGTAAATGAGTTTATTAAATCTCGTACAAAAGGATTTACCCCTACACAAGTACGTATATTTTTAAACCAGCATAATATAGTAAAGTTTAATAATACTTATATTGTGGTTAGACCAGCAGCATTAACTCCAAATAGTGATGACAATAAAGGTACAGTAGATCAATTTAATGCTATCATGGAGAATCCTAAATTAAAAGCATTATATGACTACTTATACTTATTATCAAATAGAATGCTAGATGTTAATCAAAGTATTATAATCGACCCTAAACGCATTCCTTTCTTAATGGGCAAACGTCGTAGTAATATTGAAAGTATAAAGCGAGTAATTGGATATACAGATGTTAGAAATGAAGCTAGCTATCCATTACAAGATGTATCTGGTAATATTACCTATGCAATTAAAATCCCAATGTTAGGTATTTTGCATTCAGATGCACAAATTGTAATTAGAGAGAAACGAGCAGATGAGCCAATGGAAGAATACAAACAATCTGTATTAGAAGAAGTAAATAAAGATAGAGAAACTAAATTTGAAAATTACGATGAAATTATTGCATACATAAGAAACGAAAGTATTCAGCGTAGAAAGGAAACTGTTGAACAAATGGAGAAAAATCCAATAAAAATTTACAATAAGTTTATAGAATCTACGTTTGAATATCGTAAAAAGCTATTAATTGATGAGGAGTACCAATTGTATATATCGTTCTTGGAAAAGGTAGCTAAAACATTAACATTTAACAATCGTAAGCCAATATCAGATACTACATATCAAGAAGCAACTGGAGAAAAAGCATATCAAAAAAAGAGTGGTAGTAAATCGCAATCTAATTTATATAAAAGAATAAAAGCATATCAATTGTATAGAATTTATCAATCTGATGAGTTCAAACAAAGTCCTACATTTGAAAAGATAAGTAAGTCATTAAGGCAATATACATCTTTAAGAGTTATGGCATTAAACCTTAAAGCAGGTATAAAAAATGTTACTAAAGGAACAATTGATATGTTATCCGAAGGTAAAGCAAGGCAATTTACAGATAGCCATTCTCTAAGAAAAGGATTTGCACAATATAGCACTGCAATTATAGATATATTAAGTAATATACATACCGAAGACTCAAATACTTTAGCTGGGGCGTTCATTAAAGATTACAATACATTAATAGAGAAACAAAATGAAAAAGGTCAAGAAATAGATAGAGATATACACAATATTGCAGATTCGTTATTAATTTCTCTAGATGTTGCTTATTTATTTAATAATGCAGGAGAACACTATATGCAATATGGTATGTATTTATCTATGTTAAATTCGCATAGGATAATAGATGGCAAAATTCTTAACTTTTCTGATTACATTGGTAACTATGCACAAGATTTAATTACAAAGTATTTACCTAAAGAAACAGTAGATGATTTTATTAGCTTTAAAAAGAAACAAATGGAATCTACATTTAGACCATTTGAATATAAAGATTATTTTTCTCAATGGTTGATTAGATCTACGATATTAAGTAAAAACTCTGAACAATTAAAATTAATAAAGCAAATATACAAAAATAATTACAAGCAATCTTTAAAAGAATTAAGAACGAAATTTGAAACATATAGCACAGTATATGATTCACACGAAAATATAAATAATCAATTACAATTGAAAAAAGGGGTTACTTACAATAAGGATGAGTTCAATAAATTTAAAATACGAGTTAGAGTAGTTAACCATTCTATGCACGGTATATATAATAAAATAGATGCCAATATGATGCAATATTATTCAATAGGTGAGGCAGCTATGCAATTTCGTAAATGGATGAAACCAAATTGGAATAGATTTTATGGTAAGCGATTTAATAGAACTATATGGAATGAATCGTCTGGTACGTGGCAAAAAGGGTCTGCAATTAGTATGTGGGAATTATTTGTTAAGCCAATAATAGAATACAATTCATTAGATAGTGAAGGTAAGGCATCTACTAATTTATTCAAAAGTATCCTTAGATATTATTCAAATATTGGTCTTATGTATCGTTCATCTAGTCAAATAGATAAAATGAACATTAGGAGATTTTCATATAATTTGAGTGCATTTATGGGAGTGATTGCAATGACAATGTTTTTAGGTGGGGCAGGAGATGATTGGAAAAATGAATCCGAGGCGAATAAATTACTATATGGTTTGTTGCTGTATGAATTATCTTCATTAACATTAGAATTATATGAATTTGCGCCATTGATAGGTTGGAAATCTATAATAGATAGATTTGTTGATTCTCCAGCACCTATCATAAAAACTATAACAGATGTTGGTAAATTAGTATCCTTTGCTTCCGGTGAATTACTTTCACTTGTAGGAGTACCTACAAACACAAGGTTTGAACGAGGCACTAAGAAAGGATTTAATAAACTGTTTTATCAAACTATGTCTATGGTTCCTGGAGTAAGAGAGGGGTTTAGTATGCAACGTTTACCAGATATTGTAGATTATTATAAAATGAATGACCCACTAAAAGTAATGTCAATGTATAACATTCTAACTAAATCTAGAAAAGAAGGAGGAATAACTAGATAACTGGCTGTTTGTATATGTATGGTTTAAGAAAAAATACAGTGTGTTCTAATAAATACACTGTATTTTTTGTATTTAATATGACTTAACTTTATGTTGAAGCTAGGCAATATAGTATAAATGGTATTTATAATTAAGCAAACGTAATAATTGTAAATTTCCCGTAAGGAAGAAAAAGATGAATCTATGTATTTACCCATAATATAAATTATTATTAAAAAAAGAGTGGGTATCTATATTAGACACCCACTTATTAACCCACATTTAACTAACAAGTAATTACGATACTTGTGTTATCTTAGATATTATACTCCTGTACTACCGAAACCTCCTTCTCCACGAGATGTGTCATCTGTATTAAATTCACTTTCAGATATTTGCTTTAATTTAACATTAGGTAGTTTATTAATTACCAGTTGAGCAATCCTAGAGAATTTATCTAACTCTATTGTATTACTTCCATGGTTTATCAATAATACTTTTATTTCTCCTCTATAATCAGAGTCAATTGTACCCGGAGAATTAGTAATACTTAGTTTGTAACGATTTGCCAATCCACTACGTGGACGTACTTGGGCTTCATAACCATAAGGTAAGTTTATCCGTACCCCAGTATTAACTAATACTTGTCTACCTCTACCAATTTTAACCTCATTTTGTGCAAATAAATCATAAGCAGCTGACCCATCTGTTTGCATATCTAATTCACCAACGTATTCAATTATTGGATTCTCTTCTTTTTTAAGTTTAGTAATATAATAATTTATGTCTTTAATATAATAATTTATGTCTTTATTTAATCTACCTTGTTTAATTGATAAATCATTGTATGATTTAGTTAACGAATTTATCTTACTATCTAATAATTTACTTATTGTACTCTCTTCTTGAAATTTTTTACTAGTTTCATTTTTATCACGTATAATTGTATCTTTGATTGTCGCATAATCAATTGATAAATTAAATACTTTTTCAGTTGTTTCTTTTAGCTTCTTTTCTAATTTAGAAAGTAATAACTTACGGTTATTTTGTAGTACAAATGTACTAATGATGGTTACTAGCATTACAATAATTAATATTGCAATAATCGTTATTTGATCCATGTTAAATTTGTTTTACTAGTTTTTACTTTTTTTAATTTCTTCTACAGTTGTATCGCCACTTACTAATCTAATTAATGTGGTTATTCCTAATGTTTTTTCTGGTTTACTATCTATTTCTGTTTTATGAGAACTTAAATGTTGTGTGAATGCGTTATACACATTCCATAATCTATTGTTACCTTCTTCTTTCAAGTTATACAGCTGATATATTTTATTAGGTTGGTTTGGATCAAGCATTGCACTTAATCCAAAACTAAACGTATAAGAGTTAATTAAATTTAACTCATAATTTGCTATTACCAAATCAGCAATTATTTCTCTTATAGATTGTTCATCTAAAACAGTATCGTATAACTTATTTTGAAAAGTAACTAAGTCAGTTACATGATTATTAGATTCAGCTAAATACCTTTCTCCAATATATTCTAACTCAATAATAGCATCTTCTATATTTCTATTCCAAATTACACTGTTTTTTCTATCTATGCCGTCCCCAGGAATTGGTTTTAACTTAATTGTAGTAATATCATCCGCACCTATAATTAGTAAGTTCATACAAGCCATTACATTTGAGCCTCTGAACACTTTAATGATTGGGATTTTACCTGTATATGCCCATATTATTCCAACTGTATATGAGCTTTGTGGAAATCTACTAGTATCGTATAAAGTACCTAAATCTACATTAGATAGCATACGAACCATTCCCTTTTGATAAGTAATAAGCTGACTATCAGAATCCAGTGTAGATCGTAATGTAATTTCATCTGATACATCTACTTCCATGAATTTACTACCAGATGTTTTAAACATTTCACTAGTACCCACAATGTCAATAAAGCCATGTACTAACTCTTTAGGGGATAAGAAACGATTGTTTTTTTTAACTAATGCGTCTGTTTCTAATAACGCATCGTAAGTGAAATTACCCATAATAATGTAAATTAAATGTTAAATTAAATTAAACTCTATTGTACCATCGTTATAACGGTCAATTATATCTGTATATAATACTTCTGCTTGTGATAATGTATTAAAATATGAATTAGCAATGTGTATATGATACATTGCTTTGTGTATATCATTAAATGATCTTTGCACAATTGCTTTTATTATATAACGTTGCTTTTTAAATGTCTTTAATTTGTAATTATAGCAATTAGCAACAGCATTATCAAAAGTAGAACTATATAACAAACGTATTCCAATTATCAATAATAATGTATTCTCAGATAGTGTATATGACCTTATTATTTCATTTTCTTTACCTTCATCCACTGGTCTAGGATAGAAGAAATCACCCGAATAAAGACTTATATATTTAGATGCCATATTTATCTTTTATTTCTAAGTTTTACTCCATAAGTACTATGTTTAATTGGAGTAGGTAAATCAATGTAGGTATTGTGAATACTAGTTAATATATCAGATGCTTCTTTTAATTTATTAGCTAATTCAATACAATCTACTTTAATAGATATTTCTGCATCATTTTTTATTTGTTTCTGTAAAGGTGTCACTTTATCTAGTGTTTTAAAAGACTCAGTTAAATCAGTTATTATATCTAATACTGGATTATTACATTCAGTTTTACTGTAAGTTACTCCATAATTTACTAGTTTACCATCATATTCAGTAGATTTGAATTTGGTGGCAGCGTCTGCTAATAAATTAGTGAGAGTAGAATCAGCTGAAATTAATTCTTTTACTTTAGTAAACTTATAAATTAATATGTAAAATCGCAGCATTCCTTCATCGTTTAACCATCCTTCTTCTTCCATTTGTAATAATGAATTGTATATATCATTCTCATTTAAATTTCTAATAGACGGATGAATCAGTTCAGTTAATGGGAGTAAGCTATTATTTGTTGTCATTGTCTTTTATTTTAAATAAATAATTTACGTTATCTAATTCTATTAATTCTACTTTATCTTCTAAAAATAATATTGTCTTTATTAACAAAGATTTAAAGTTAACATCTAATATAGAAGACGACTTTACTCGTTTCTTATTATTAACGTATGTTACTACTGATCGATGATATATCTCTCCAGCACTACTACTAGATACATCAAATCTAATTAGCAGTTTATCTACTTTTGATACATATCGTTCTATACAATTAATTAACGATTCTAATGTTTCATCTGCAAACATAATTAATGATTTTGCTCATAGTATATCTTATATATATTTACTAATTTTGAATTTGATTCATCGTCTTGTAATACTCTATAATCCTCAGGATCTATTCCTAATTCACATACTTCTTTTTTCCATATATCTGTTGGTAAAGTAACATTTAACTCTAATGCAAACTTCTCTATTGGAGTTACCTTAACGTTACCTATTTCTACAGATGTTCCACCTTCAATTATTTCAATAAGTCTATCAGTTAAATAATCTTCATTATCATTTTCACTAAATTTAGATACAATGTATTCTAATAAACATTTTATCGAGCAAAAATGTAATGGTTCATCACGTATAATTTTTAATATGCTTATCCCTGATCTTAATATATTAGCACCAGTTCCATTAGCAGTTACTTCTATCCATCTTTCTGTGTAAGGATCGTCTGTCCATCTACCACATATTTCACATTTATATACTATTCCTTTCACTGTAATAATTCTTTATAAATTAATATAGCATTGGGATTACCTAACCTACGCAATATACATTTAAATGCACTAACTGGGTCATAATGAATAATTCTATCCATCCATGCGTCTGTATTACAACATACATACGATCTTACTTTTCCTATTTTAGCTGCTGTTTTTAACGAAGTTATTTCTGGATCGGTTACATCGTATAACATACAATATGGTATTATTTTTGATAAAATTTTAGGTGATTCAGTACCATCTACTTTACCAAATGCTAATATATTATCGTGTGATATATTGTATTCTTTAATGAATATTGGTATTTGATCTTCTGGTAGAGATACAAAATTTAAAAACTCTTTTGTTCCAGATAATTTTGCTCCAGATAATTCTTTACTTATGACAACTGTTCTAATGTCACCTATGTTATGCGTCATTGTACAATATTTCTTTCCCATAATAAATTATATATATATTCAATTGCTAATGTATAATTATATTCCCATGTATCTGACAAATCTTTATATCCTGTTGTAATTACAGTAGTATTGTATCCAGAAAGAGTTAATCTATCTGCTCCAACTATTCCACTATCATCATTATCTAGTATTATTATATGATCATCATATTTACTTATTATGTTAAACCAATAATCATTTAATACTACTGACTCTGAAGATAATGAATTAGTTACTATTTTACGATTATATAATTCAGGTAAATCTCTACCTAATATACGTAATATATTATTTAACACTATCCTACATTTAGTAGATTTTGCTATAATCAATAACTCTCCTTTCACCAATAAATCAGGTCGTTCTATTGGATATGGATAATTTGTTATAAATCTAGGAAAGTTAGATTGCTTATTTCTATCTATAAAATATAGTTTAGCATAAAATACAGGGTATAATATTATAACATAACACCTATTGTATCTATTGTAAGTATAAGTAGATACTTCATTGGATTTTGTTATAGTTGCAGATAGCACTGGGTAAACTCTTTCTCTTAATAAATCAAATTTTGATATATGGTATTTATTCCAATATCTACCATCTATATCATCATCATATTCTCTAACTACATAATCTATTTCAGTTGGACGTTTATTCACAATAGAATATGTTCCAACTTGCTTTGGCACACTTGATTCACTTGCTTTATTTATTATCCAATTACAAATCTTTATGAATCCAGAACTTGTATTGCAATTTAAAGTAAGCCTAATACCTGTAATTTCTATAATATCCCCTCTATATCGTGAATCTGCAAAATCGTGCATAATTATCTTATTTTTACTATAATAGAACGTTACTGATGGATGTTGTTCACATCTCATTATGTTTAAAGTGGTTCTATTTCTATTAGATAAGCATTCATCTATCTCTATTTCTGATATACCTGTTACAATAGAAAACAATTTAATTTGATCTAATTGTAATATGTAATCCATTAACTTGTTTGTTGGTATTATCTTCATATAATAGATATAAAAAAAAGATAGGATAGTATAAACGTACTATCCTATCATTAATAAAAGATATATATATAAGACTAAATGCCTAGTGAATTAAGCAAAGAGTCTGTAGCAGCAGGTGTATCCCCAAGTTCATTTAGAATTGAAGATTTTGATTTGCCTTCTACTAATGTGAATACATCTGTTGGTTGTTTATATACAGTTACTGGTGATAACCACATATTATCTTTCTTACGAGCAATCTCTATGAATCCTTGTTTTACATAAGTAGGAAGTACAAAATAAGAACCCGTCTTATATTCACTTACCACTTTAAGACGCATTACAATATAAACATTGTCGTTTTTATAAACTGGTACAGGGTTATCTTTATTTGCTGTAATACCATTAAATCTATCTGCAATGTAATTGTAATATTGTGTGAACTTTGAAATTCGTTCTTCTGGAGTGCCACCATCTGGAAAAGTAAAATACTTATCCACGTCTGCTTTTGTCATCTTAGCAAAATCTACATAACTTGTAGAGTTGCGAAAAGCGTCATAAATATGTTTAATTCTATTAAACTGTTGAGTGGTTAAACCATCTACTGTTTTAATATCAATTGGAATAGTATCTTCTGTGCCATTAACGGAAGACTTGGAATGAACTGCTTTTTCTTTATGAACTAACACTCTATCAGGTTCGTCACTTGTGAGTTTATAATTGTGAAATTCAAATTGTAGTTCAGGAACTTCTAAATCTTTATACTCACCTTTTTCATGTTTAGTAGTTACTACTTCTACTCGTACAAGTTGAACGAATGGAATACCATCGTGAATCAATTTCTTAGTTTCCTTATCAATTAACGGTTCAATTGGTAATCTGCTTTCAACTATTGCTCTATTATCTAATTTAATTGCCATGTGTATTTAATTTAATTGTTTTTAATTAAGACGTTTAAAAAAGCCCTACTTGCATAGGGCTTTCTCATCAGTTATTAATATGAACGAAGCATGAATGTATTGCTACAATCCATCCTATAATTCACTATTGTCATCGTCGTCGTCGTCAATGCCCCAATCTCTAATGTTTGCTTCTCGTTCAATACGATGAACTAATGGATAAATGATAGAGGTAATTACATTACCATCTGAATCACTATCAATTGGAATCTCTCCAACAAGTTCATTGTTACCATCTTTTAGTTCTACTACATCATAACTTACTAAATGATCGCATTTAATTCGTTTACCATCGTTGTAAGAAGTTAGAAGTCCTTTCTCAATAAGATATTCACTTGACTTTGTGCTTGCATCAAATGGTACATCAGGAAACATACCAGTTGCCCAAATTCCTGAATAACTAAATTGATTAGTTTGTCCAACTGTTGCTCCCATCATACGACCATCTTTCATATAGCCTTTTGCAATTGCAAAACGAAAACCAGATTGTTCACTAAATTCTTTACCAAAGTCAAACATTACAATGTTATCCCCTTTTTTCATATCCATCAACTCCATTGCTCCAGAATTAATAGACATTTTACCTTTAATAGAGGTAAATGTTAATTTAGGTTCAGAGGTGCGAATGACAATTGTTTTTTTAGTTAGTGCTTGTGACGCAAGTTTACTAAGATCGTTAAAATTTACATTAAATTCCATAAAATTAAATTTTTTAATTAATTAATTACTTTAACTCTTAATTGTTAGTTTAAATTAACTATTTGTTTATCTATATTGTTAAATGGGGTTACCATTTTCATCTAAATTAATACTACATTCGTTTTCATCTAAAATCTCTTGTGGTAAATACATTCCTAATAATACTTCCGGGATAATCTGTCTAGCACCATTCATCCATGCTCTATGATCAAGCATAGTATAAAAGTATTTCTCGTATGAACCACCAGGTTTAATTAAATCAGCAGCAATAGCATCTGATTTACTAAATGAGCCTTTTGCTTTCATTATATTGATTTGTCCATTAACTACTATTTTTCTAGTAAACTCATATTCAGTTATAATATCAACTACTACAGGTTTACCTTTATCATGGATAACCAATACTGGTATAAAGTCTTTAGCTGTTACATTCTCATTATAATCTTCTGACGTATAAAATATCTTATAATTGTGTGGAAGTGTTTCTTTACTGTAATATACAACTTTTGAATTACCTACTGTACGAACATAATGGTATTGGGGTTCGTGATCTTTTGTTTTACGCCATATACAATTTGATCGTGTGATTGCCATTGCTTTGGCTAAATGAATACTAATAGTAGGTTTAGTGCCATTTTTAGTAGGTAATAAATGTATGTTTTCTAATGCTGTTGTCCATCCAATGTTTAACTCTCTTGCTTTTTGATATAATAATAATGCATCTCCAGTTGCACTAATAGAGTTAGTAGAATGTTTCACCATAAAAGATATATAATCTAGTGGTGTAGTGAAACCTAATTCATTACTAACACTAACTAAATCAACTGATTTTCCAATAGGGGCTAACTCTTTTTTAGAAGACACTACTATATCAGTATTGGTATTTGAAAAATCATTATATCCACATGGATCTGTATTATTTGATTCTTTATTTACACTTGTAGTTGAATAGTCTAAATTACTATCAGAAACTACTTCTTTCTGTTCAATTTTATCACTACCTCCCACATTTACATTATTTGTATCGTTCATAAGCTAAATGTATTATAAAAATTTGTTAATTCCAAATAATATGTAAAAATTATACAAAAAATTTGATAAATTACGAAGTGGTTAAGTGATTCAATTCGGTGTATTCTACGACCCGTTTTGATATTATGTTAGCCTGTAATTTCACAAAGTCTAAATAAACCTTAGTGGTTACGTCCGTACCGTTGTTATGGATAGGTTCAGGCACAATCCAAATGAACTCTTTAAGATGTGGCAAAGCCTCTTTAGCAGGCTGTCCTACATTCAATAAATTGTTAATTGCCAAATCATTAGGTTCAAATTTTGCAATTGTTTCAAAATCACCTTTTAAGAAAACTATTTTATTTGTACCTGAGGGAACATTACTAATTTTAACATTAGTACCTGTATTAAATAGAGTAACTGTTTTAGTTAATGACAATTGCTCTGCATATCTATTTTGTAGAGTTGTTCCAAAAGATCGTATTTCTCCCTTTCCATTAAGTAACCAATTATTGCTATCGTAATCTAATAAAGTAGTAGATATTAATGAATTGCCTACACTTAAACAATATGGGTGATTATTGTGAAAATCAGAGTTTATTAATTTAGTTACAGATTGAGCAATAATAGTATTACTATGTATAGCAGTTATTACATCATTAGAACTTGTAGCTAATTTATTTAATGTATCTAGCATTGCATAATTTAACGATAACAAATTACTTCGATATTGTATATATTCATTTACTCTTCTTGCTGATTCGTGTAATGCGTCTGGGTGAAAGTTTTCAATTATACTCTTATTAGTAATACTATTTGGAATCATATCTTTATTCCAACCTTCCTCTTTTGCAAGTAAATAACATACTTTATTATATGGCATTGTTACATCATTCATGTGTATTCCATAAGTACAATATCTTATTATATCAAATGGAGTTGTTGGTATACCATGGCTATCATCTTTAAAATGTCTACTTAATGATTTAAACATTCTAAATTTATCAATAATATAGCTATCTAATTTAATGTATCTGTCTGCATCTTTAGGTAATAATTTATAAAATAATACAAATTGAGGAATAGAATTAGCTTCAGATAATTCAAAACTAGCCATGTGTAAATCATAATTACAAATATATAATATTCTATTGCTATTAATTGAATTGTGCAATTGCTTATTATACACAACAGTATCAACTATTACTAAATCTGCAGTAACATTAAGATTAGAATTAATTACATCGTCTACTATATATACCACTGATGTAAAGGCAGGGTTAGTGTTAAAATACTCATTATAAATATCTCTATAATAACTATTCTGTACCACTATTTTAATAGTGCCCTTGTTTTCTCTAGTATATGTTATAACCGATGAAACTAAATCTAATGGGTTAAACCCAATTGGGGTCTTTACAATAGCATTACGGTTACATTCAATTGTAAAAGCTCTAATTATATTAATGGTATCTTTTTCAAAAATGCTTTTCATAAATCATCTTTTGTATTTAATTTTATATTTTTTAATTTAGATATAGAAGTGTTTAATGTTTCATTGGTCATATTTAATGCAGTATGAGAAGTATGCTTTCTAACAACTTTATTGTTATCAAGTGATTTGGATAATGCTAATTTACTTTGTATCCACATTTCTTTTAACTTTTCATCTGCTGGAATTAATTCTAATGCTGTACAAAAAGTTTCTGCATTCCCATCTGAAACAATACATATTTGATATAAAACATCACTATCTCCTAGTATCTTTAATTCAACGCCAGTAACAACTAATTCTTTTGTTGTATCTACTTTAGTTGTTTCAATAGGTAAGTCACTTTTGTTAATGAACCTTACCTTATCCCCTATTTCATAGGTAACTATTCCTAATACTTTACTCATATATGTTATCAAATAATGTACCAGAAATACCAGACTTACCTCCTTTAGAGCTGCTACTTTTAGTACCGGTTATTAATTTATAATCTAATCTTAAGGATTTATTTAATATAGCGTATGCTTCTCTAATATAAAACGTTCTGTTTACATTTGAAAGACTATAGTTATATGGTAAATCATTGATGATTTGAACATATTCGTTCTTTTTTAATGCAAATTCTCTTACCTTTCCTGATTTATAATAATTGCTATTTTCAGGGAAATATCTTTTTATTAATGAAACTCCATAATTAGATACATAATATCTATTAGTGGATTGTAATTGTTCTTCAACAAGTTTTCCGTCATGTATATATAATGCAAATAATTGCATATTACTTCCTACTTTTTGTGAATACACAAAATTGTGTATATTTTTTTCATTATGTATAGTATCTTCAATTTTAATGTTATGTAATAGCCAATTTGATAATGCAATTGGTATAATTGGTGCACTATAACCTTTGTCTAATGATATATCTATAACAAAATCACCTTTGCGTTTTATCTCACCATCCGATTTAACTGCAATGTAATCATTAACTGATGTACATAAATATCTATCGTAGTTGGTAAATTCCAATGATAAATTGTTTTCCTTTTCCCACTGGTGGCATAGTTCATAGTAGGCATTTTTTCTTCCTTCCGGGACTTTAGCAATAACCCCATCTGTATTTGCGCTAATGGTATGGATGCCTGCAAGATATAATTTTTCTATTAAGCTAAACAACTTTAATTGTCCATTAATAGTGGTTTTATACATTGCTCTTAGATCACATAGCCATCCATCATATCCCATTTTACCAAATATATTATTAATTGATATTTTTAATCCAGAGTTAATGTAAAAATACTTTTCTAAATCTTCTGCGGATAAACTAGTATCTTTACTTTTACTTTTAGCTTCTAATCTATCATTTAACATTAACTCTATTACTGCTAAAAATATATTAGGATTTAAATGCCTTGGATGGATAAATAAATTTAACATTAAATTAGGATAATATGATCTAACGTCTGCATCTATATAAGAATACTCAGAGGTACTCTTTATATACATTGGTCTATCTACACTATGTAATCCACCTAATGCTAATTTATATTTAGTATTGTCGTATATTATAATCTTTTCAAACTTTTTATAATTAGGTTGTCCAGATACATAAGCCGTTGTACGAATTAAATCGTGATGTAATGCCTTAAGCTCAGGTGTAGTAAAACTTAATTTTTCATCTATAATATCTACAAAAGGTATAGCTTTACGATAAGTTCTACCTTTTATAAAACTATATCTATTTTTACCTAATAATTCAGCATATTTATTTTCTAATATTGCATCTCCTGCCGCACTTCTAGATAGAGAATAAACATCAACCCCAAATGTCTTCGATATTCCAGCTCTCATTTTAAACTCATTTCTACTAACTTTAAATGCAGCAATTGTTATTAATACATCGTTTATATTATAAGTTAATACATTAAATACATATTTATTTTTACTATTTGGACTAGCATTGATATATAAGTTTGGAGAATAAGGTAAATCCTGTATTCTATACCATCTTATGGCAACTGCTGCTTTCTTCAAACTAATTCCTAATTTATCTAATCTATTAACCTTTAATACATCTAATGATATTCCAGGCAATGATAATTTATTTCTATCACTGTATTCTAGCTTATCAAATATTATTGCATTGCTAACTTTATACAATACTTCGTTTATTGATCTATCTACCCATAGAAGTTCTCCATCGGCAGCATTGTTGTTTAATTTACGCACACTTCCTCGTTCGATTGTACTTTCATCGAATTGCTTTATTAAACCCATAAGTAAATCATCGTACCCTATGTTATTAAATCCTATTCTGTAAAGTAAGTGTGTGGTTATAAACAATTGTAAGTTTTTAGCTGATTCAGTATCTGTAATAACAAATATAACACATTTCATATTACGAAGCGTCTTAACTAGCTTAGGTATGTTATTAGAAATATCTGCTTTTACATACTTTTTAATCAACTGTTTAGATGTATCTGCTGGAATGAAAGTTACTGAAAAGAAATCAGGATAACACTCAACGTCATACACCCACTTTTTTATATCAGGAATGTTTTCAATAGAAAGATTGATAAATTCACTTAGATAATAATAAGGTGATGTATGCTGTTGAGTATATCCTAATTTCTCTAATATATCAAATGTGATCATTTTCGTTTACTGTATTTTTTTGCAGCTTTCTCGTCATACCCACTATACAATATAACATCGTCATCGTCTATTACAGTGTGTTTGTATTTCTTTTTACTTAAAGAATATCTGGATAGCATTTTAATGTTATTATTAATATATTTGATTGGTTTAGTGTTACTAATTATCCAATTTTGTAATGAATTAATGTTGTTCTGTGAGTTAGCTAACTCTTTACTTACTAATTTCTTACCTGCAAATACTCCTATTTTGCCAGTATCCTCTCGCTTATTGGTTAATATTGTTCTAATTGCATATCCTTCTACTAATAAAAGGGTGTTTCCAAGTTGCATTTTTTTGTTCATAATAATATAAGTTTAAAAATTAACTAAATTTTACTATTTTTATAGATACAAGCCATACATCATCGGTTAATATATCATCAACTAGACTAATGAATCCATCTTTTGATTTAGAATGAACGTTGCCAAACTCATGTAATATTATATCACAGTGGTTAAGATAATCTATTTCTAAATACCCTGTAGTTACATGATTTAATTTACTATTAAGTTGATTAAGTAATATAACTACTACTAATATGTAATTTACTTCTGTATTAGGATTCTTATTTGAAATGCTACTACGTATTAAAGTACCAACCAATTTCATCTCTTGCTGTAATACATAGTTATATGGCATTAAAGATGGTATTAAATAATTAGGTTTGGGGAATGATTCTATAAAAGATGATATATCTCTCACCATATTTGAAGTATTAATGATGTGGATTGCATCTAAGTTAATATCCTCTAACTTAGACAAATTTTCTTCTAGTTCATTTAAATCTGAGTATATTTGATTAATATAGTTATTTAATTTTAAATCAATGTCTACTTTGTCAATATTATAATCTGAATCAATTGAACCTCCAATACGCTCAAGTATTCTCAATAATGTTAAATATTTAATAGTTTCTCCTACACAACTTTTTGATTTAAGGGAATAGAGTTCTACCATACTATCCTCTAATTTCATTATTGCTTCTTTGCTAGGTAACACTACAAGTATTGACCTATTATAAGCTAACTCATTGTTTATTGAATTTTTCATTCCAAATGGTATTGGTTATATTACAATTATTTACTATTCTTACAATGTCTAAACTATCAGTTAATGTAAACATCAAACTATCTAATTTTTTAGATTCGATTAAGGTTAAATCTCTTTTGTTATGGTATGTATTATACAATATTTTGCCTGCTACTTTTTCACATTCCATGTTAAATATAATATCCTTTAACTGTTCATTTTTTAATTTAAGTTCAGTACATTTAACATTTAGATTATTATACATGATTAAATATTTAACTACTACTAATATAGCAACTAATATTAATAAACATTTAGATAGTTTTTCCATAGCTAATATTTAGGATTATGTTGGTAACTTGGCACAACTCTTTTAAAGATTGCAAATAATAACTTCCAATGAGATACATATAATAAACTCAATTCTTTATTTCTGTCTATATAAGAAGGATGAAACATGGGCATAATTATTATATCTTTATATCTAAATGGATGGCCTGCCAATCGTTTTACTTTGTTATCTATTCCAATTACTGTGCTTATTGCAGTATTTCCAAACAATACCAATATCTTTGGAGAAACAACAATTAATTCTTTGATAAAATATTCTTTACAATTATTTATCTCTTTTGCAGTAGGTACTCTATTGTGTGGAGTTTTACATTTTATTACATTTGTTATATAAATATCTTCTCTTTCCCATCCAAAATAATCTAAATAATATTGTAATAGTCTACCTGCTTTTCCAACAAAAGGTTTGCCTTGCTTATCTTCACTATAACCAGGTGCTTCACCTACAAACATCATTTTTGCTGTTAATGACCCTTCTCCAGATACAATATTGTTTCTATGTAAACATAAATCACATCTGAAACAATTTGTTACAATTAACTTATTTTTATCAGGTGTATTCATTTCGTTTAGTCATTATTTATTTATAAACTATACACCATAGCGTAGTATAAAACATTAATATATCGTATATGCTCTATATTTTGCTCTACTTAATGCTGTATATAATAAGTTGTTTTTAAATTTACTATTATACTCACTACCTTGAAAATCTTTTAAATTAACAATAATATCGTTTACTGTACTACCTTGTAATTTGTGAGTAGTTAGTGCATAACCATAATCTAATTCTTTTTGAATAGTATCTGCTACATTACCTTCTTCATTGTATATATCTATGTCATTTAATGTTATGTGTGAATCTTTAAAGTCATAATATTTAGTCCAATATTTACGCCTATCTTTAGACTGAGCAGTTCTGGCTCTAACATATAACCCTTTTATAATAGGTAAGAATTTACTAAAATAAGTATCTGATTTAAAGTTAACCACATTTATAGTGTAATTACTTAATGTGTCCATATTTTTTAATCTTACTAGACAACAATCTATTCCAAAATCATCTACTCTATAGGTTACTTCTTCTACTATATAATCATCACTGTTTACTAATGTTGTAGCTAGAAATTGATCTAATAATGTTTTATACCCAGTTAATATATCTCCTTTTGTTAATATATCTTCTACGTTTGGGAATAATCTACTTCTAATTGAAATATTAGCCTCAGATATTGTATCTCTACGCCAAGCTGTATATCGAGTAGAACGAATATCTTTAGAGCCAATGAAATGTATATCAAATAAATCATTTTTCATTTTACTAGACAATGCTTCTACTCCAGTATCAATACCATATATTTTATTTTTAGCTGCTTTAATCAATGCGTTATTTACATTGTTAGTGCCTCGCTTAATATCATTCCTTAATTCAGTTAATAACAATAATAATTTATTTCCTTCTTTTTGTCTAACTATTTGATTTAATTCAAAGGCATCCTCTGTTATAAACGTTTTGGATATGTTATTTTCTTTAATAGGTGGTAATTGATAAGGGTCACCAATATATATTATTTTTACATTTAATAACTTAGCTCTATCAATAGTTAACTTATGTAAACCATAAGGTATTTGAGAGCATTCATCTATTACAATAACTGAATAATTTCCTATTCGTTGCTCACCCATTGGATCAAATTGCATACTTCCCACCTTAAAATCATTTATATTAAAATTAGGTCGTAAACCATGTAAAGAGTGAAGTGTTTCTGCATGAACTCCGGTAGCTGATTCAATAACTCTAGCAGCTTTATGTGTTGGAGCAGCAACCGCTTTTGCAACATTAATTGACTTTAGGAAATCATTTATCATATATGTTTTTCCTGTTCCAGCAGCACCTTTTAACACCATCCATATTTTATTTGGATTGTGCATAAATTTAGCTAAATGGTCTAACCCCTGTTGTTGGCTAATTGTTAATCCCATATTTTAAATGTTATAATATTAAATTTAAAGTTTCATTCGTTACGCTTACACATCCAAATCTGGCGTATAAACGTATTACGTTTATATATACGTTAGCCACAATACTAAGAATCATACTGCTCATCATCAAGCTGCCAGTAATAAACTGAATCTCTTTTACCTTCCAAATATTCTTCCATTTGAGATATAGCAATTTTCATTCGTTCAATAGTTTCTTCAACTTGTGGTTTCAATTCTTCCTTAGTCATTGTGCCAGTCCACACCTTATTTTTTCGTGGTTGGTATTGGTCAACTTGAACTTCATCTGAATCTTTTTCAGAGAATATTTGGAGAATGTAATTCATACTCCCGATAAATGTCAGTTTTTTGCGATTGATTTCCATAATTTATGTTTTTAAAAAGTTAATAATCAAAGTACTGTGGCTAACAAAGGCTATAAGTAATGCAGCCACCAAGTGTAGTGCTTAATTGATACGGTCTGCAAGGCTGCACTACTCATAGCCTCGACCGTTATAGCCAATTAAACAGACGGCTTCGATGCGTACATTTCAGTATTGAAAATTGAGTGTAGTTTTTCAAATTGAAAAGATGAATCAGTTTTAATATATCCATTTTCAGCGATAAAGCCTTTGATAAATACTTTAAAAGCATCTTGCAGTTTATTGTTAAATCTGCGTTCTGACACATTTTTTATTTCACCGTATTTCAATATTTCTTCAATCATCCATTCGTAACCACGGAATCCACTTGTAGGGCTTTTTCTGTTTTTAGTTACTGAAACATTTGCACCCCACCCATCGCCAAAATTATAGTAAAAACTTTTACCATCTAATTTGTCGGCTTTTACTTTGTCAACATTTCTAAATGCAAAATGTCCGCCTTTATTTCCTGTGTCAACACCATTCCAAGCATTGTTGTTTGGCATTGTAATTTCAAATCTTAAATTCATAATGAAAAATAATTAACTGGCTATAACCCGTGGTATAGCTAATTGCCGTGTTTGTACTAATTTGAAGCGTTACCACCCGCTTGTAGTTCTCTGTAATTTGATAGGGAAGTAGCCCGCAATCGGCAACTAACCATACCACCATACGTTATAACCAATGCAAGAACGCTCCGAATGAACATTCCTGCATTGAATTAAAATTAATCTACGATATAGTCATCAATATAACCTACCGTTTTTAATCCTGACAACAACTCCGCGCTTGTAGGAGTAATAATTACAGTTACGTGAGGGTGGTAATTTTCACACAAGTATTTAATCATTGGTCTTGCGAGTTCTTCAAATTTACCCTCGTTTAATTCACTTCCATGCACTTGATATTTCACATTTTCCATGTGCGAGTTTTCAAATAGCTCTGTAATTTGCTTGTGTTTTTCATTTCCTGAAATTGTTTCATTGGAAATAATTACACTTAGTTTTTGGCTTAATTCTTCTCTGTTCATAATCTTAAGTTTATATGTTAATAATAAAAATACACTGGTTATAACACCGTATATAAAAAATTGGCTATCAAAGGTTATCGCATCTTGAAAGGTTGGAGTAAGCCAACTTTTCATATACGAAACGTTGGCGGTAATGCTAAGGAAGCACCCATTCCAAATTTAATGATTCGCATTCCTCTTTAAAAAGTTTTAGTTCGGTGTTTTTTTCGTCAATATTCCAGTCGTTTACACTACCATATTCAACTGCCCGAACTCCAAATGTTATTGTGCCGGGCTTATTCCTTCGGCATCTGCAAATATCTCTAATTCGGGCATCTCTGCCATCTCGATAGAAATCATAGTCAACTAAGCAAAATATGTCGTTACCCATCAATAGATAAGTAAACATTAAATCGTAATCCTTTGATAATTTATACATAAAGCACATACCGCCAACAATATGTATAAGCAAGCGGGCGGAAACAACTTACTTATACTGCGGGTTCGTAGCATTGCCCGCCTGCTCATGTTTGCAGCCGTTAGGGTGCATTTAAAAAGACACGTCCACTAACTCACAACTTTCGATAGTAACATTACAGTCCCATTCTTCTGGGTCAATCGGAATATTACATTTAAAAGAATGGTATCTAATCACACATTTGTAAACACCAACTTCTTTTGGTAAGTTTTTAGCATCAGTTAGATTATCTTCTAAATCAGAACCATCAAAGGCTTCTTCAAAATTGTTTTCGGTTTTAATTAAAAATGTTCTTCCGTCAAAGGTTACTGCGATTAAACATTTATTAAATGATGGTTCGTGTATTCCCATTAATTGTTTGAGTTCTTCGCTCATTAAATTTGTATCCATTTTGATTAAAATAAACGCACCCTAACAATGTATATAGCAAATTGGGGGTGTCGTTCCAATTTGAATATTTGTGCTGTTAATTTACTTTCGTTTTGCTCGATAGGGTAGCACATTTTAATCCCCAACTTGCCATATACTCACCGTTATGCGCAATTAACCGCACAACCATTTACCATCATAAGAATAACGCACACAAGCACCACCAAAATAGTCTACTACAACTATTTTTGAAGCGTAATCCCTACGCACAGTTACACCACTTTTACCGGTGAATCGTAAGTGTGCTAATATTGTATCTTTTAACCAATAAGTCATAATTAAATCCTCCAATTAAAAGCGCATAACACCATATAAAATTAATAAGGGTGTTGTGCTAGTTTGTGCAGTTGTACCTTTAATTAATTTTCGAGTAGTAAGGTAGGCTACTGCTTTTAATCCCTTACTAATCTTATACTTAACGTTATGTATTCCTTATAGTGAAACGTAACTACACGGCAACCGTCTAGCTAAGTTCTATTTTATTACCACGTATAGGATGTATTTGCACTAAGTCGCTATCTCCATCAGAAGTTTTGTTTATGCAAAGTTTGCCATCTACACTTTCACTAATCCTATACCTGTCATCACCTATGTAAACAACTAAGTATTTGTTTTCTACAATTTCACCTCGTCTTTCAATCTTGATTTTCATAATAATTCCGTACTATGGCTAACACAAAATATAGTGAATAGCCGATTAAACATTTGTTTTTTATAGCCAAGTTTTGGGTGTCAGCTACTCACCATATTCAAATCGTTAACAACAATTAAGTTGCTTTGTTCTTATATGTATCTCCGCAAGTTACGCAAAGTTCGTCATTAATTGTATTGTGGTATTTGCAACCAACGCAACTTAACAGATTGCTAACAAGCGGTAATACGGCATTATTTTTTACTGCCTTTTCCTGTTCACATTCATTCCATACTTTTAATAATGCCTGTTGTACACTTACACTATCTGGATAAGCCGTTTCCTGTTGTATTTCTTTAATTCTTTCTATGTTCATAATTGCTTCATAATCGGTAACTAACCATACTGCAAACGTTAATATTTAGTTAATTTATCTCTTAATTCTTTTGCTTTGTTTAAATACCAACGTTCTTTTTCTAAATCTTGAGCAATATCATCTTTGTTTCCAACTCTCATTCTATATTTAAATGCGTTTATAATGCAATAATCAATAATTGCTTTCTCCCCCCATATACTAACCATCATATCTATTACTTCTATAGGATAAGTACAATAATGATTTGGATGGTTTACTTTATTTATGCTCATTGTTAAATTAAATTAAATAATGTTAATTATATATGAATTAATTTCAACATTCCCGTAAGGAAGAAAAAATATATCCCACTACAATATTGATACCTATCTATATCACAATTGATACAAATAATTGTATTTGGTTAATAATTTCAATAATCTATTTATATATTTAAAAAGGATTGTCAGAAATAATATGTTTGATTGAGTTAGTCACTGCAATTAAACATTCATCATTTGGTAATTTAGTAGAGGGTGTATATTGTATATGTGCAGTAGCTACTATGCCTGTGTCATACTCTACTCCATTCAATAATATCTCTCTTGGTGAAACATGATCGTTTTCTATTTTGTTCACTAATACGTTAAATATAGTAAAAGTGATTACTATTCCATGCTTTATGGTTAAATAATGGTTGATTATGCCTAATTGTAAGAGAGTAGGCAATTGTAAAAATTTATCATACGAAATTGTGTAATTTATCCATGTATAATAATTTATAAAATTGCCTTCTCCTACAATACTAAGAAAGTAAGTTATGTATTTCATTTATTTAATTGAGATTGAAGAAAATGTTGTATTTGTTCATCTTTATAGCCTTCTTTGTAACGAATTGTCCAGTTTACACTATCCACTACTTCTAATATACCATTTTGATACACCCTTAGAATATAATCAGTGAAATCAGGCAATGCGTCATAATCTACAATTAGCCATAAATTAGATACATCCATAAAATCTTCTTGCAATGCACTAATATCATCTACTCTATGTTCTAGCTGATTTAACTTTACAGTTGCATCAGTAAAAAGGTAAATAGAAAATATTAATACTATAATGGCTAGAAAGATTAAGATAACTACAATCAAATTAGTATTACTTGATGAATATTGTTTAAAATGTTTCATATCTAAGTTTATTATAGATTATTTATTTGAATCAATTGATTTGTAGGTGATGACTGTATTTGAACCAGCACTTACTATGACTGATATTTTGTCTTTAGGTTTAAATCTTCCCCAAGACTTTTCTACTATATTAGGATGTAACGATCCTTTAAATGACTTAGCTGTCCAAGGTGGATATATAGGGTTGCTAGGCAAACTATATATAAGATTGTAGTTGTTAATGCTATCAATTGCTATTAGTTTATAAAGTTTACCTTTAATTGTTACAACATATCCAATATCATCATGGTAATCTACTTTTAGATTTACAATCTTTTCTGTTGTTTGTTTAATTGTCTTCATTGTTTTTTAATTACGTTAAATATTTTACAAGTTGGTTCTCTATTGATAATAGTTAGCATACTTTTAGGTATAACTAATATATCACCATCTGGAAGAGTTACTTGTACAGTGTCTGGTTGATTTAGTTTTACGTCAGATACTACACCATAATAATAAGAAGTCATATCTAATCCTTTTTGATTGATTCTACTGCTCACCATTACAATATCGTTTAATCGTATTTTATTGTGAATTACTGCAATCTTGCCATACACTTGATCTCCTTCTTTATATTTATTTTGACAGTTATACTGTAATCTGCCTAAAATAGATATAGTGCCTATCTCATCCACAGATATGGCAAATTTGCATAACGGAATGAATTGATTGCGTTTGTAGGTGTTTCCATCTGACATCAAATAAGAGTTGTTATCTCGTATGTATTTCAATACAATTAACTTTTTTTCATCTCCAAATGGCTTCATCATTACTTCGTGATTGAAGATTATTTCCTCTAATGGTAGAACTACTATTGTAGCTTTAATTAAATCTTTCATAGTTTAATTGTTGTGGTTAGTAATTTATTTAATTGATATTGTTTATTGGTGGTTATCTACAATGAAATGCAATTATATAATGTATTTAGGATGAGTTGACTAAACTAAATGTTATTTGCATATATATTAATATCTTCTCATCAGTAAGTGTTAATATTTGTGGATAGATATAAAAAAGTGAAGCCAGCTTTGCTAAATAGCATTGCTGACTTCTACCACCTAACCACAGGAATCCTCCATAAATTAATTTCTAATGGAGGCAATGTCTTTAATTAAATAAAATAACTATACGGTAATTGCTAGGATAAGAAGATATGACTGACCAAAACCAATGTTAGCAGGTGGGATACCGTATAGTTAAGTGGAAAATGTATTTTTAATATACTCCTTTGGTCAAATCGAAGTAATACATTATTAACATATTTACCAGTTTAGACATATCTGCTATTACATACAGCTTAGTCTTTTTAATAGTAAGATAGCTTGAAATGAAATTAAATATGATTGATATTTCATTAAGCAACTCCATCTCTTGCTCTTCAACTGGCTTATCAGGTCGCTTTGTTTTATCGTATATATAGGTTATCAATGACCCAGAGAAAGTAAACAATGATGTTTTAGATTTACATAAATTGTATACTTCATTCATTTGATCATTGTTAGGAGAGTAGTTAGTTCTACTTAGCATAACTAACACTTTATCGTAGATTATTTCAAAAGATAACTTTACTTCATACTGATTATTTGCTATCTCTTTAAATATATCTAATTGATTATTGTCAGATGTTTTCATTTGTATGGAGATATATGGTTAATCATTTGATTTATTAATAATGAATTGGTTGTAATACTTCAAATGTAACCTCATTATCGTTGAATGCGTCAAATTCAGCTTCACTCATCTTCATTACTGTTTTATTTCCAAAGAATAGATAAAATGGGGGAATTTTATATCCACCGTGTCGTTTTACTTTTAATACGGTATTATCAGGTATTATTAGTAAATAATCAATCCATTTACCAATTCTACCTGCATCACCATCAGCACCATGACCAGATGCAAGTACGGTAGCAGGTTGAACATCATTTGTAATTACACTTATATATCCGGTAGAGTTCCTTGTATAAGTTCCCTCACAAGAAATACGTGCAATCCAATCTGAATTACTATTACTCTTAACCAATTTGACTTTGCCTGATTTAATAGGAACAGGTGTTATTAAATCATCTGGTGTAATTGTGCCATCAATTGGTACTAATGTTTCGTGTCTACCTCTACCTCTTTCACCTAATGATATTACGTGTAGTGGGCCAAAGGGTAGTTCACGTTCCTCGAATGTTATATTATATTGTTTCATAATGTTGTGTATTTGTAGTTAGTGATGGTATTAATATATTATTATATTCTATTATGTTTTGTTAATGTAAATTGTTACTAATTCAATAGTAGAAGAGGAGGGTAAGAATGTTGTAATTTTTAATGAGGTGTAGTAGTGAAGAATGCTAATGTAAATGATAATAATTGATAAATAGAAAAAATGTGAGATAGTAATTACAATTTGACTAAAGTATTAGATGAGAGTAGAATAAAGGAATTTAGAAGCGGGGGGCCTGACCGCTTACCAAGTCTGTCTTATTTACCTTATTTAATAAAAAATAATCATACCATCCCTACTGGTTGATTAGTAGGTTTACCTAATAAATATGACTATATTATATTAATGCTCAAACTAATAATTAAATGCAGTTACATTATATATCACATTCAATCTATCTATCAATTAGTGAATCCAATCCTCCTATACATAACAAATGAAGTCGTCCGTAACTTCACGTATGTATAAAAGATAGTGTTAGTATGTGTACGAATAGATAAAAAACAGCTATTGTATAATTAACATTTGAATATAGAAAGATAAACTGATTAATTATATATATGCTAACTATACGCTAGCTGTTTGTATCACTAAAGGAGAATAAAAAAGGCAGTAAGTTATTCACCTACTGCCATTATAGTGTATTATATTAATTATTAATAGCTTCCTCAGCTTTCGCTAATTCAGCACTTTTTGATTCGATTTCAGAGTTGACTTTTGATATAGCCTCCTCTATTTTAACCTTGGCATCTGCTGTCTTGGCAGAGCTTAGTTTAGAAGTTAATTCAATTAACTCTGAGTTCTTCTCCGCAATTACATTGCGAAATCCACTTGCCGCTTTACGAGCAGCTAGTTTCTCCTCAGATATTTCAAATTTAGGGATAACGGTGCGCCCCATTCGTTGTTTAGCTGCATTCTCTTCTATTTGACGCTGAGCAGAAGCAGCTGATGCCGTAACTAATGCAGATAGTTTGGCATCTTGCACGTAATTGGGGAGAGTTAAGGCATCAACTGGCGACACCTCATAATATAGACGAACTGTGCCTGCTGGATAATCAGGAGTTTCAATCGTTGTGAATGGCTCACCACCTTTCCGCTGATAGGTTTCTCCTACTATTCGCTGCACAACTGTCACTTTAAGCAGTGCGCAATCGTACACGCCTTCTGCAATCTGGCGAGCACGAGTAATTGTTGGCAGCGACCCCTCATCAATTTGATGATTGACAAGTATAGGGGCTACTTGCCAATCTAATAGTCCTAACGAGTTTATAGTCTTTAACTCATCAGGACATCGAGAATCCTTGTGCAATATTGCGGCTGAGTGGGTATAGTCACTCTTGCCGTTTTTGGTTGTACGCAGCTTTGAATTGGTATCTGTAATCACCCTGTCCACTACAATAGCGGATATGGGGACTTCAACCATTGTTAGGCTCTCGCCATAACTAAACTGCTCGCCAGCTAAGCGAGATAATAAACTTTTTTCTTCGTAATTCATCTTATTTATTTTTATGGGTTAATAATAAATGCTATTATTTAAATCTATAACACCCTGTTTGTAATTGTGTGGATTGTTAAAAAACCCACCTTCCATACAACAGAAGGTGGGCAAACTGATTATTCAATCGTTCCATTTTTAAACGATAGTCGTTTTCCTAAACTAGGAAAACTTGTACTTGGGTGGGCAGCTATATACTCTGCCATTTCAAATGATATGTTAAGCGGCAAAGATAATAGCAATGAATAAGATAGGCTAGTGCTTGCTATGAATGAGTTAGTGTTATCTAGGGTAGAATACTCATTTCCAATAACATATCTTTTTACAAATATGTTAGCTAGCACAACTGGACTAGACTGCGCTACAAATCTAATAGCATTGTTTAATACTGCTAGTGAACAAGAATATTGCGATAATACCAAATCAATGATTGATTTATTGGTAAATATTCTAATGGGTGAATAGTTACCATCTACCATTGGAATCTTTATCTCTGATTCATTTGATTCTACAAGGGTGTTCACAATATAATGATCTCCTTCCAATGTAATTGGAATTTGACCATAGTCCATGTACAATCCTTGAACAATTGATAGGCTTTCCATTGCTGGAAGCGCACGATCAGTGATATAGGTTTCATTCATTTTCTGCTCAGTGGCAGTTAATAAGTTTATTAATAAATTATTCATAATATATCCCCTTGCCTTCCGACTATTAATTAAATGCACTTTATAGGGGTTAAAAGCACATTGTTGTTTATTGTGGGTGAACTGGAATCGAACCAGTTTAATCTCCTAGTCACCCTACCTGCTGTTAACTACCACATAAAACGAGTGGTATCATAGTTAACCGCATCCAGTTTATTAGCGTATATTGTAAATATTATCTCTATCCGTATTGCTTTACGGCGAAGGATAGAAATAACTTCACTTGCGCAAAAGTAATAGTTAATCCCATCTTGGTTGTAACGGGCTACTACTCTTGCTTCACTATCTGCGCTAACTAAACGGAAATACTGTTTTTCTGTTAGAGTGCAACCTGCTCTAACAATTATTAATTTTTCCATGGTTAGTGGATATTACATCTAACTACTTTACCTTAGATGTGTAGGTAGGTATGGTTATTGTAGTCCTCATACTATTCTACATTTATTAACAATTGCGTAATGTGTCTATCACCTCGTGTATTGCATATACGATTAAGATTACAACGATTGCCCACATTATATAGAAATATGGCTCATTGCCTACTATTAATGCGTAAGCAATCTTGCTACACAACCATGTTAATATGGTGATTGCTATATAGATCACCACTTTCATTGTTGTTTTCATCAATTGTTACTTTTTATTTATATTCTGTAGACCTAACTCTTTGTTAAGCCTTTTGCTTTCAGGCGTTACTACTCTTGTAGCAGTGACGACCCAAACATC